>OBXC01000790.1_pt1 | contig 19475 bp, 13 predicted proteins | sample 1538111 | NCBI WGS metagenome assembly OBXC01 (sample SAMEA2580137, study PRJEB22360) | human gut metagenome | biome: human gut; feature: human-associated habitat; material: faeces | place: Denmark | collected 2008/2010
AAATAGTACAGTGACGCATCCCGAAGAATCATGAAGAAAACGTGAAATCTTTCCCAACGATGAAATCTCAGGGCGCTTCCAAGAATGCGGCAAACAACGCAGCTCAGGCGGCAGCTGCTGCAGAAATGCCGGCTGAGAGCACAGAAACGGTTGTACCCAGCGTGAAGCTTGACCTTTCCAAGGTAAAAGTAGAACCGCTGTTTGAAGATATGGTAGATTTTGATACCTTCTCAAAGTCTGATTTCCGTGTTGTGAAGGTAAAAGAGTGTGTTGCTGTTCCGAAGAGCAAAAAGCTGCTCCAGTTTACACTGGATGACGGAACCGGCGTAGACCGCACCATTTTAAGTGGTATTCACGAGTATTATGAGCCTGAACAGCTGGTAGGCAAGACCTGTGTGGCAATCACAAACCTGCCTCCCCGTAAGATGATGGGCATTGATTCCTGCGGTATGCTGATTTCTGCAGTGTACGATTATGATGGACGTGAAGGCCTGAACCTGCTGATGCTGGATAAGAATATTCCGGCAGGCGCGAAGCTGTATTAAAAAGGTTATTTACTGCAAAAAATCGCGTTACTACAACTTTTCTACAACTTTTGCACGGGATTCTACGAAAACGGATGAAGCAATATGAAAGGCGGATCTGCTTATAAAATGCAGATTCGTCTTTTTTTATGCGATTATGTGTAATCGTGCAAAAGAAAGAGATTGCCTAGCGGCAGCATTTTTATGTAACACAAATATACGCCTGGGGCAGAAGCTCCTGCAGAATTGCCGGATAAGGATCAGGTGATATATGTTTATTGTAGAAGCGGCAATAGAAGTAAACAGGCTGCTGAGAAGTTAGCTGCATTTGAATATACCAATATTGTTGAATTCGGCGGAATTATAGATTGGACAGGTGAGATTGAAAAATAATCAATATACAGATCTTTGGCACGAAGAAATGCAATGATACAAAGAAAGCCGGGGTGTCTGCGGAGCTCTCTTCTTACAGGGGAATTTCTCCCTGCGCAAAATAATTCCAATTTTCGCATAACCTGTAATAGATTTTTTGGGAAAAATCCGTTATACTAAGAGGTAGAGAAAAAGAATCGCGGCGTATAACGGTTTTGTGCCGGAGAATGCCCCGAAAAAGGAGGAAAGTACTTATGCAGTACGGACATTTTGATGACGCGAAGCGGGAGTATGTGATCGACCGCGTGGATATCCCCGTGTCATGGACAAACTATCTCGGAGTAGAGAATATGTGTGGTGTAGTCAATCACACTGCAGGCGGCTATTTGTTTTATAAATCGCCGGAATATCACCGGATCACACGTTTCCGCGCAAATGCGGTTCCGATGGACAGACCCGGTCATTATGTATACCTGAGAGATGCAGAGAGCAAGGATTACTGGAGCGTATCCTGGCAGCCCGTTGGCAAGCCGCTGGATCAGGCAAAGTATACCTGCCGCCATGGTATGTCTTACAGCGTATATGAATGTGATTATAATAAGATCAAAGCGAGCCAGACACTCATGATCCCGATGGGCGATGCGGTAGAGCTGTGGGATGTCAAGATCAAGAACGAAGATGATAAGGCGCGCACCCTCGATGTATTCGGCTACTGTGAACTTTCCTTCCATCATATTATGATTGATAACCAGAACTACCAGATGAGTCTGTACTGCTCCGGTTCTTCCTATGAGGACGGCGTGATCGAGCACGATCTGTTCTATGAAGAGTTTGGCTATCAGTATTTTGCAGGAAACTTTGAACCCGATGGTTTTGATACCGTAAGAGATACATTCCTTGGCAAATATCATACAGAGGATAACCCGGTAGCAGTAGAGCAGGGCGAGTGCTTCGGCTCCACAGAGCTTGGCAACAACCATTGTGCGGCGCTGAAAAAGCAGATCGTGCTCCAGCCCGGCGAGGAAATCCGTCTGGTGTTCATGCTCGGCGAAGGCAAGCGTGAGGTTGGTCAGAAGATTCGTGAGAAATACAGCGATCTGGCAAAGGTTGACGGCGCGTTCGAGCAGCTGCGCGAGTTCTGGAACAGAAAATTTGAAAAGCTCAGCGTAAATACCCCTAATGCGGGCATGAATACGATGCTGAATACATGGACGCTGTATCAGTCCGAGATTAACGTTATGTTCTCGAGATTTGCTTCCTTTATCGAGGTAGGCGGAAGAACAGGTCTGGGATACCGCGATACGGCGCAGGATGCGATGTGCGTTCCTCATTCCAACCCTGCAAAGTGCCGTCAGCGTATCGAAGAGCTGCTGCGCGGTCTCGTTTCCGAAGGTTACGGCCTGCATCTGTTCTCTCCTGAATGGTTTGTTCCGGATGAGTCCGTAAAGCCGTTTAAATCTCCTACGGTCGTACCTGAGCCCGATCCGGACAGCATGGTCCATGGCTTAAAGGATGCCTGCTCCGATGATGCTCTCTGGCTGGTGACTTCTATTGTGGAATATATCCGCGAGACCGGAGACTTAAGCTTTGCGGATGAGATATTTACATATGCAGACGGCGGCGAAGGTTCCGTATACGAGCATATGAAGAAGATTCTTGATTTCTCCGGCAGAATGGTCGGTGCAACCGGCGTCTGCAAGGGGCTGAGAGCGGACTGGAACGACTGTCTGAACCTGGGCGGCGGCGAGAGCGCTATGGTTTCCTTCCTGCATGTATGGGCGCTGAGCCACTTTGTTGAGCTGGCAAAGAAGCTGGGCAGACAGGAAGATGTTGATACTTATACAGAGATGCTCAACCATGTAAAAAAGGTGTGCGAAGAGCAGCTTTGGGATGGCGATTGGTACATCCGCGGTATTACCAAGAACGGCAGAAAGATCGGTACGAGCGAAGATAAAGAGGGTAAGGTACATCTGGAGTCCAACTCCTGGGCAGTCCTGTCCGGCGCAGCAGATCCTGAGCGCGGCAAAAAGGCAATGGACAGCGTGGACAAGTATCTGTATACCCCTTATGGAATCCAGCTGAATGCGCCTTCCTTTACCGTTCCGGATGACGATATCGGTTTTGTGACAAGAGTATATCCGGGTCTGAAAGAAAACGGCTCCATTTTCTCTCATCCCAATCCGTGGGCATGGGCAGCTGAGTGCGTGCTGGGACGCGGTGATCGTGCGATGAAATTCTATGATGCGCTGTGCCCTTACTGGCAGAACGATAAGATTGAGATCCGTCAGGCAGAGCCTTACACATATTGCCAGTTTATTTCCGGACGCGACCACAGCAAGTTCGGCTGCGCGCATCATCCGTTCATGACGGGTTCCGCAGGCTGGGCATACTACTCTGCAACCAGATATATGCTGGGTATCCGTCCTGACTTCGACACGCTGGTGATAGATCCCTGCGTACCTGCCGACTGGAAGCATTTTGATGTGAACCGTGTATGGCGCGGCGCGAAGTATGAGATCGAAGTAGAGAATCCGAACGGCGTGATGAAGGGTGTCAAGGAGCTGTATGTAGACGGCGAGCGTGTAGATGCTGTCGCAGCGCAGCCTGAAGGTACGACTCATCATGTAAAGGTTGTAATGGGCTGAAAACAGAGCAGGTAAAGAACGTTTTTTCAGGCGGCGCTTGACAGCGCTGTCTGAAAAACGTTTTTACAGATAAAAAGGAGGAACATATGGTTAAGTTTGGAACCGGCGGCTGGAGAGCCGTGATCGGAGACGATTTTACAAGGGAGAATATTTGCATCCTTGCAAAAGCGATGTGTGTAAAAATGAAACGGGAGGGCGTAGCAGATAAGGGTATCGTTATCGGCTATGACAGACGTTTCCTTGCAAAAGAGGCGATGCGTTGGGCAGCTCAGGTATTTGCGGCAGAAGGAATTAAGGCAAGCCTTATCAACAAGTCCGCACCGACCCCCCTCGTAATGTTTTATGTGATGAGACATGAGCTTCCTTACGGTATGATGGTAACGGCGAGCCATAACCCTGCTCTTTACAACGGTATTAAAGTGTTCACCGAGGGCGGACGCGATGCAAACGAGGAGCAGACGGGTCAGATCGAGGAAATCATCGCAGAGCTGAAGCCGGAAGATATCCAGGATATGGAATATGAAGATGCAAAAGCGGCAGGGCTTATAGAAGAGATTTATCCTCTTAATGAGTATCTTGACAATATTATCGACGCGGTAGATATGAAGGCAATCCGTGACGCAAACTTAAAGATTGCGCTCGATCCGATGTATGGCGTGAGCGAGACTTCCTTAAAGACGATTCTTCTGACAGCACGCTGTGAAGTGGAGACGATCCATGATCGTCATGACACGCTGTTTGGCGGTAAGCTGCCTGCACCGAACGCTTCCACCCTGCGTCCTCTGCAGAACTTTGTTCTGGATGCTCACTGTGATATCGGTATTGCGACAGACGGCGATGCAGACCGTCTGGGCGTTATCGACGATACGGGACGTTTCCTGCATCCCAATGACATTCTGGTGCTTCTGTATTACTACCTTGTGAAATATAAAGGCTGGAGAGGACCGGTTGTCCGCAATATCTGTACAACTCACCTGCTTGACCGTATCGCAGAGAAATTCGGCGAGAAGTGCTATGAGGTACCGGTTGGATTTAAGCATATTTCTGCAAAGATGGAAGAGACAGATGCCGTTATCGGCGGCGAGTCCTCCGGCGGTCTGACTGTTCGCGGTCATATCAAGGGTAAAGACGGCGTTTATGCAGCGAGCCTGCTCGTAGAGATGCTGGCTGTGACAGGACGTAAGCTGTCTGAGATTTATGCGGATGTTGAGAAGGAATGCGGTTCTATCTTCATGGAAGAGTGCGATTACCGTTTCACACAGGAAAAGAAAGTGGAAGTTCATCACATCCTTATGGAAGAGAAGAAGGTTCCGGAGCTGCCTTTCGAGGTGGATCATGTTTCCTATCTGGACGGCTGCAAGGTTTACTTCAAGAACGGCGGCTGGGTAGTAGCGCGTTTCTCCGGCACAGAGCCTCTGATCCGTATTTTCTGCGAAATGCCGACTGCGGAAGAAGCAAAGACAGTGCGTGAGATTTACGAGAACTTCCTTGAACTTGGAAAAGCGAACTGAATAACAGAAAGCTGATATACAAAAAGGGCCGTGGAAATCGTTTCCACGGTCTTTTTGATGTCAGCTGCTTTATGTTTGAAATATGAAATTTGCTTTGCGCAGGATTGTTTTATGGGGTATAATATTTATATATGCATGATATGCGGCGCAGGAAGGTTTGCGCCCGGGCAAATCCATGACAGAAGGAAGAAGGAAAATGTATAAGATTTTGGCGGGTTATCTGAACGATAACCAGATTTTAATGCTGGGGATGCTTGTCACGTTTGGTCTGACGTTTTTGATGCTGAAGCATCCGTTTTCATTTTTGCCCAGCGACCAGGGGCGGGCATTTGCGGTAAACGGAGAATTGTCGAGAGGAAAGCTCCGGGGAGTCGGACTGACTTTTGTGATCAGCTTTCTGGTCGGCGGCTTTTTATTTTTGCCCGTGGATACGGAATATCTTATTTATGCGATACTGCTGTTTGCAATGATGATGAGCGGGTATCTGGATGATGCGTCGGACAAGCCGTGGAACGAATATAAGAAGGGGCTCATTGACCTTGTCATTTCGATAGCGGCGGTGGCTACTTTTATCAATTTTAATTCCACGACGGTCATGATAGGCTCTGTGGAGGCCGAAATCCCTTCAGCACTGTATCTGTTACTGGGCGTTGTCCTTATATGGGTATCGGTCAATGTGACGAACTGTACGGACGGAGTGGACGGGCTGTGCGCCAGCACGGGAAGTGTGACTGTTCTGGCATTTGCGCTTTTGTTTTCGGAAACGCTTGGAAAATATGCTATGGCAGGCTTTTTATTCGTTTCGGTACTGTTTGCCTACCTGTATTTTAACAGTTCTCCGAGCAGCATGCTGATGGGGGACGCTGGTTCCAGAGCGTTAGGATTTTTTATTGCGGTGCTCACGATGAAGTCAGGACATCCGTTCGTTTATCTGCTTCTGGCAGCGGTGATGATAGTGGATGGCGGCATCGGGCTGGTAAAGATTTTTTTAAAACGCTTTTTGAAGATTTCCATATTGAAAAATACGAGGACGCCGCTTCACGACCATATCCGTAAAAATAAAGGATGGTCGGATGCTCAGGTGGTGGCCCGCTATGTGATCATACAGGTGCTGTTTGTAGTAGCGGCCGCCGCGCTGATCTGATGGGATATAAAGAATAAAAGGGCAGGAAATACATAAATCCCGCAGGGGCAAAACGCCTCTGCGGGATTTATGGTTTTTTTGCAAGCTGCAGGTCGATGGTATCGTACAGTGTGATGGAGCCGCCATGTCTGCGTATTGCATCCTCGATTTCTGAGAAAAATTTTTCCCTTATGTTTTGTTCTATCGCAATGTGGTCGGAATAGGTTCCGAGCAGTATACTGTATTCACTTGCGGAAAAGGTACGGGTCCTGTGGAACAGGGCATAATCGATATTTGTGAAGCCATATTTTTCTGCAGTCGTTGCCCGTTGCATTGCCTGCTTTTCGCTGTATTCGGTCGGCACTGCAGGCTTTTTATGATGGAAAGGATAATAATATTCAGCGTATATCCTGTCCATTTCCACAGCGAGGGCTGTATCGTTCTTGGCGCGATAAGGATGGTTGGCGAATCTTGCGAATATACCGCCGCTTTTGAGCATGGAGAACACCTTGGTATATCCGATGCTCTCCGGGATCCAGTGGAATGCCGATGCGGAATAGACCAGGTCATAGGCATTCTTTGAAAAAGACACATCTTCAAATTTGTTCGTTATAACGGAAAACTCAGAATAGTCTTTAAATTTTTCCCTGCACAGTTCAGAAAATTGTATACCGTATTCCACTGCGGTCAGCTTGCATCCTGTTTTTAAAAACGGCAGGGGTGCCTGACCGCCGCCGATGCCTACTTCTACGGCATGGCAGGATTCATTAAGAGCGATATGGTCGAATATTGTTTTATAAAGTTCTTCAGGATACCCTGGGCGAAATTTTTCATAGACAGAAGCCACGGTATCAAATGTCCATTCCAGTCCGTTGATGATCATCGTGATATCCTCCTGAAAGTATTGTTTTTTGATATATATCATAGCATACATATAAGAAAATTTACAACGGCGGATATATGGCAAGAAGAAGTGAAAAAGCGGGAATGCCGTTATTACTGAAGATTATCGGCACTTAAAATTTACTGAAAATAAAAATGAGAAAATAGATTTTTAGAAAAAAACGTAAGAGAACGATTCCAGATATTCACAGAAATTTTAAAGGTTTCGGTAAAATAGTGTATAAAACAGATGATTTTTGAGCGCTGATGCGGTATTTCAGACAAAAAACGACGATTTTCGTATAAAATCAAGGATGTTGACAAAATGAAGAAAATGAATAAAATGTAGCATCGACAGGATAAAAAGCCTGCAAATATAAGTATTAAACGGGTTATTGAAAGGATGTGACAAGATGAACCGCATGAAGATAAGACTGAACGGGACTGCAGATGTGAGAGAATTTGTATATGAAGCGGAAAAATGTGATTTTGACGTGGATATCCAGTATGAATCTACAGTCGTGGATGCCAAATCTATTCTGGGCATCATCAGCCTTGGGATGGCAAAGGTTCTGACGGTATACTGTCACGGTGAAAATCCGGATTTTATGAATAAGATCCAGAAATTTGCCGTAGCTGTATAAGTCTGTAAACGGCCACAAATTGAATATAAGGAAAGGCTGAAAATATTTTTTGGTTTAGCCGCAAGGGATGTCCCCCTTTTGCATTTTCAGGAAATGCAGAGGGGGATTTTGGTTTTCAGCATTCATTCCGGGGATACTTGTATGTATACACTTTGATGCCGCGCAGGTCTTTTGGAACTTGTATAAAAAATCAAAAATAATTTAACACAAATTTTCAAATCAGTAAAACAGATTTTTTGTGCAAAAGATTATGAGAACGATTTTATATAAAAAAGATGAAACGGAGAGCGTCGGTAAAATTTATAAAATGCCGCCAAAATTAGCGGGTACAGATTGAAAAAGATGACAAAACCGCGTGTTTTAAAGGCTTTTTGACAGCGGTTGACAAATTTCACAAATCGGATAAAATGGAATCATCAAGAGGCGAGAGCGAAAAAAGCCTTTTGACAAATGCTTAATATTTTATATTAAGCGTACCCCCTCTTTTTTATATACTATACCCCCCTTTAGAGCCCTTCTGCCACCCTCCCCCCCTTTTTTAGGCAGAAGGGCGCTTTTTTTATGTGTACTCGCGCGCGGCGAAAGTGTCGCTGACGCGACCGCGCTTGACGTAGAGTGTGTGCCATGGCGCACACTCTTTTATTTATAGTTTTATCTGTATGCTTATTTCTTTCAAATCTCTGACCTTGTTATTTTTATACCCGCATAGTAAAATAAAACACACACCCTGAGGGGAATCGAGAACTATGATCGCTGTGTCCGGAGTGTTTTTTGGGCATGGCTTGTTTTTCGCAGAATGCGGAAAGGAACGGATACATATGAGAAAGAAACAGGCGACAATGGCACTGATTTTGGTGTTGACGCTGGCGGCTGGCTGTGCGCCGGGGTATGTCAGAGAATATGCGCAGAAGGCTCAGCATGCAGGCGAAGCGATGTTTGAAGGAAAGACGGAGGAGGTCGTGGCAGAGCCGGCGGATTCCACAGAGACAGCAATGGAAAGCGGTGCAGAGACAGCAGGCGCGCAGGAATCAGAAACGGGGAGTACGGCAGAGACGGAAAGTGATGTGGAGACAGAAGACGGTGCGGAAAGAGAAAGTATGGCAGAGACCGAAAGCGATGTGGAGAGCGCTGCTGGAGCAGAGCCGGAAAGTATTTCGGAAACAGCAGAGGTAAGGGAAGCGCTCCGCCAGATTGTGTTCCCGGCACTCATGGCAGAAGTCCCAGAGGAGATTTCTTCCCTGATGGAAGAAAAGGGCGCGGATTTTACCGGAAAAATGACAGGAAAGGACGAACTGCTCTGGACAGAGGAAACGGCTCTGAAAACAGTACTGTCGCAGGAAAGCTATGATGACAAAATGCTGTGTATACAGAATATGGAGCGTTATAACGGAAAAGATAAGGGGAGCTTCCTTCTTATTTTTGAGGAAACTCCGTTAGCGGCGCGGCAGAGGGTGCAGGGTGATCTGTGGTATTTTGACGGCGAAACGGCGAAAAAACTTTTGGATGATACGGTTTTTACGGGAATGCAGCTTGTGACGGGAGAGGCAGAGCCTTATCTGGTCGTGAGGATGCAGGAGGAGAAACAGGAAAAGGCGGCGGTTTATACTGTAATAGAAGATCAGGTGCAGCCCCTTTTTACAGATTCGGTTTCCGTCCATGTGACAGAAAGAGGAATCCGGGTAGATTATCCGGCGGAGGCATTCCGGTATGATCCTCTTGTGGGCGAATGGACGGACGGAGAAAATACTGTGCCGTATTTTTACAGGCGGACGGCTGAGGGATTTACACCTTTTATATGGAAGGAACTGTCCGTGCAGGAATATCTGGCATACGCCCGGGCAGAGGAAGCAGATGAAGCGGCAAAGCAATATCAAAGGGAGCTGGAGGCGCAGTTTTATACGAGCATAGACGGCGGAACAGAATATGCTTATGAGTTTTTTTTAATCGGCGACGGGATGGTCGGATACAGGAAGCGCTGCATCGGGGAAGCATCTGAAAATGGAGAAGAAATAGGGCATGCGGTAGCGGAATATACGTGGCAGATTTCTATGCTGGAGGATGGAAAACTGAAAAAAGACGGCCTTTCATTCGGCGGGGAAGGATACTATTTTGAGAATCGGGAAGAGCGGGAACAGGAGCTGGAAAGCTTAAATGAAATTCCGGCAGAGTTGCAGGCGAATCGGGTCAGCGAGGCATTGCACACGATGCGTACAGCAGAGAAAAAGGCTTTGGAAAGTGTGCTTATGGCGCAGGAGTATCCGGGAGATGCGGTTTGTTTTGTCTCGGCGGCAGATTTTGACCGCAGTGGGACAAAAGAGGCATTTGTGGCAGTCGGAAGTTATGACGGGGCATTTGGCGCTCCGGTATGCGACCTTTGGTATGCGGGTGATACGCCGCAGCTCCTTGAGGAAAACATCTCGTTAAAGGGGATGGAAAAAGCCGGAACGGGAAATACGGCGGCACAGCTTTTTAAAGGATATGGAATCGGCGGCGGGAACGACCTTTTATTTACAGTAAAGGAAGGTGTGCCCGTAAGATGTCTTGAAGATATGGGAAGTTTTGCGGCGGATGGGACAGGCGTACTGCTTGCGTGGGCGGCAGGAAAAGAAGCGTCTGCTCCGGAGTATTTCCACATAGAAAAAGGAACGGCGATACCGTATGAGTTGAGTGGGATGCCGCTGGATGATATTTTTGATTATGAAAATGGAAAAGCGGTATATGCGAGTATTATGAGGCAGGCGGGGGGCGATACCGGAAAGGTTGCCTGCCTGCAGCGGGAAAACGGGCTCATCCACGTGACATTTTCGGAGGGGGAGCGGCGTTTTTATGAAACATATGAAGTTCAGGGCGGAAAGCTTGTGCTGACAGACAGCGGCGAAGGCGGTTATACGCAAGCTGCGGAAAAGGAATAGGTTGATATGGCATTTGCACATTTACACGTTCACACGGAATACAGCCTGCTGGACGGTTCCAATAAAATTAAAGAATATGTAAAGCGTGTCAAAGAGCTGGGAATGACGGCGGCAGCTATCACGGATCACGGGGCGATGTACGGTGTGATAGATTTTTACCGTGCGGCCCGGGAGGAAGGGATCAATCCGATACTCGGCTGCGAAGTGTACGTTGCGCCAAATTCCCGCTTTGACAGGGAGCTGACGGGCGGTGACGACCGTTATTATCATCTGGTGCTCCTTGCAGAAAACAATAAGGGTTATGAAAATCTGACGAAAATAGTGAGCCGCGGCTTTACGGAGGGCTATTATTACAAGCCTCGCGTGGACATGGAGGTTCTTCGGGAATATCATGAAGGTATCATCGCCCTTTCGGCATGTCTGGCGGGCGAGGTTCCGCGCTACATTCAGAAAGGGCTTGTGGATGAGGCAAAAAAATGCGCTCTGAAATATCAGGAGATTTTCGGAAAGGATAATTTTTTCCTTGAACTTCAGGACCATGGTATTCCACAGCAGCAGACAGTGAACGCTGCGCTCCTGCAGATTTCAAAGGAGATGGACATTCCGCTGGTATGTACGAACGATGTGCATTATACCTATGCGGAGGATGCAAAGCCGCATGATATCCTGCTGTGTATCCAGACGGGCAAAAAGCTGGCGGATGAAAACCGTATGCGCTATGAGGGCGGACAGTATTTTGTCAAGAGCGAGGAGGAAATGAAAGGGCTGTTTCCCTATGCGTGGGAGGCTGTGGAAAATACTCAGCGTATCGCGGACAGATGTCATGTGGAGATAGAGTTTGGCAAGACAAAACTGCCTCATTTTGAAGTGCCTGAGGGGTATGATTCGTGGACATATCTGAATAGGCTCTGTCAGGACGGAATGAGGGAGCGTTATCCCGAAGACGACGGCACGCTGCAGGAGCGCCTGAAGTACGAGCTGGACATCATAAAACGGATGGGATATGTGGATTATTTCCTTATTGTGTGGGATTTTATCAATTATGCGAGGGAAAACGGCATCCCTGTGGGGCCGGGACGAGGCAGCGCGGCGGGGAGCATTGTTTCCTACTGTCTGCATATCACAAATATCGATCCTATCCGCTACAGTCTTCTGTTTGAGCGTTTTTTGAATCCCGAGCGAGTGTCCATGCCGGATATCGATATTGACTTCTGTTTTGAACGAAGACAGGAAGTCATCGATTATGTGGGACGAAAGTATGGCAGAGAAAAGGTGGTTCAGATTGTTACCTTTGGTACGCTGGCGGCGAAGGGCGTGATCCGCGACGTGGGACGCGTGATGGATTTGCCGTATGCCTTTGTGGATTCTATTGCCAAAATGATTCCCAACGAGCTGAATATGACGATAGACAGGGCGCTGTCTGTCAATCCTGAGCTTAGAAAGCTTTATGAAGGGGACGGACAGGTGCATGAGCTGATAGATATGAGTAAGCGCCTGGAAGGGCTGCCGCGTCATACGTCGATGCATGCGGCGGGCGTGGTAATATGCCCGGAGGCTGCGGACAATTTCGTGCCGCTCTCAAGAGGGTCTGACGGTTCGGTCACGACACAGTTTACGATGACGACGCTGGAGGAGCTGGGGCTTTTAAAGATGGACTTTCTGGGGCTGCGGACGCTGACGGTCATTGACCATGCGGTAAAGATGATAGAAAAGGACACGGGAATCCATATTGATGTGGATCATCTTGATTACGATGACAAAAAGGTTCTGGATTCTTTGTGTACGGGCAGGACGGACGGTGTGTTCCAGCTGGAAAGCGGCGGCATGAAAAACTTTATGAAGGAGCTAAAGCCACAGAGCCTTGAGGACATCATTGCCGGAATTTCCCTGTACCGTCCGGGACCGATGGATTTTATCCCCAAATATATACGGGGTAAAAACAATCACGATGCGATCACGTATTCCTGCCCTCAGCTTGAGCCGATACTGTCTCCGACCTACGGCTGTATCGTTTATCAGGAGCAGGTCATGCAGATCGTGCGTGACCTTGGCGGCTATACGATGGGACGCAGTGATCTGGTCCGCCGCGCCATGAGTAAGAAAAAACAGTCTGTGATGGAAAAAGAGCGGGCGAATTTTGTTTACGGGAATAAGGAGGAGGGCGTACCGGGCTGCATCTCCAATGGAATCCCGGAGCAGGTCGGACTGCAGATATATGCCGAAATGATGGATTTTGCAAAATATGCCTTTAATAAATCCCACGCCGCGTGCTATGCGGTAGTTGCGTATCAGACGGCATACCTGAAATATTATTATCCGGTGGAGTTTATGGCGGCGCTGATGACTTCCGTCATAGATAACCCCGGCAAGGTGGCGGAATATATCCTGACATGCCGGCAAATGGGGATTTCGATACTGCCTCCTGATATCAACGAGGGAGAGCCGGGATTTTCGGTATCGGGGAATGCGATACGCTACGGGCTGACGGCGATCAAGGGAGTGGGTCATCCGGTAGCGGATGCAGTGCTCGCAGAGCGGGGGCAGCGCGGAGCATTTAAAAATATCCAGGACTTTCTGGCGAGGATGACAGATTCGGATGTGAACAAGCGGAATGTTGAGAATTTCATCAAAGCGGGTGCATTTGATAGTCTTGGCGGGACGCGTAAGCAGTATATGAGCATTTTTGCCCAGCTGATGGATCAGAACCAGCAGAATCGCAAAAATAATCTGGTCGGTCAGATGTCGTTATTTGATCTGGTGGACGAATCGGAAAAGGAAAATTATGAGGTGCGCCTGCCGGATGTGGGTGAGTACCCGAAGGAAGTCGTGCTGACTTTTGAAAAAGAGGTGCTTGGTGTCTATGTCAGCGGGCATCCGCTGGAGGAGTACGAGCAGCTTTGGCGCAAGCACATCACGAATACGACAGCTGACTTTGTTCTGGATGAAGAGACGAACGATATCCATGCAAAAGACGGAGAAAAAGCGGTAATAGGCGGGTTGATAGCAGAAAAGAAGATAAAATACACCAAAAATGACAAGGTAATGGCATTTTTGCAGGTGGAGGATCTGGTCGGTACCGTGGAAGTCATTGTGTTCCCGAAGACATATGAGCAGTACGGAACAAAAATCATCGAGGATAACAAGGTTTTTATAAAGGGCAGGGTGTCAGCGGAGGAAGATAAGGACGGCAAACTGGTGTGCGAGTCCATTCAGGAGTTTGACGAGATACCGAAAAAAGTATGGGTCAAGTTCCCGACGATGGAAGAGTACAGGAACCGCTGCGGGGAGCTGCTTTCGGCGATTTCCGATTCCGATGGAAAAGACAGCGTCGTGATATATATAGAAAATCCCCGTTCCATGAAGCAGCTTCCGCCCAATCAGAGTGTGTGCGCAGACAGAGTGCTGCTGGAACGTCTCGAGAAGTTTTTCGGGGAAGAAAATGTGAAAGTGATGTGACAAGTATTTTTAGGGAAAAGCATTGAAAATGAGTGTTGATTAGATTAGAATATAACTAATGGTAAAAATACTGATAAAAGCGTAGGGGAAGACCTAACAGCGCCATATGGCGCAGGACAGGAGGAGCTATGGCATCTAAGATAAAGACAATCGGAATCCTCACCAGCGGCGGTGACGCGCCGGGTATGAATGCGGCTATCCGCGCAGTTGTGCGTAAGGCAATCTGCAACGGGGTAAAGGTAAAAGGCATAAAGAGAGGATATCAGGGTCTATTAAATGAAGAGATAGAGGATATGGACGCGCGCAGCGTTTCGGACACGATACAGAGGGGCGGTACGATACTCGGTACGGCGCGCTGCCTGGAATTTAAGACGGAGGCCGGACAGAAGAAGGGTGCGGATATCTGTCGCAAGCACGGTATCGACGGTATGGTAGTGATAGGCGGCGACGGCTCTTACAAGGGGGCGCAGGCGCTTTCCAGAATGGGTATCAATACGATCGGTATTCCGGGTACGATAGACCTGGATATTTCCTGTACGGATTACACGATAGGATTTGACACCGCAGTGAATACGGCAATGGAGGCGATAGATAAGGTACGTGATACCTCATCCTCCCATGAAAGATGCAGTATTATCGAGGTAATGGGACGCAATGCCGGCTATATTGCCCTGTGGTGCGGTGTGGGTAGCGGCGCGGAGGATATCCTCCTCCCGGAAAAATATGACTACAACGAGCAGGCGCTTATCAATAATATCATCGATAACCGTAAGAAAGGAAAGACCCATCATCTTATCATCAATGCAGAAGGGATAGGTCATTCCACATCCATGGCAAAGCGTATTGAGGCGGCGACAGGTATGGAAACGAGGGCGACGATATTAGGATACATGCAGCGAGGCGGCAGTCCGACCTGTAAAGACCGTTATTATGCGTCGATCATGGGCGCATATGCAGCGGATATTCTGTGCGCAGGCAGCACGAATCGTGTGGTTGCATACAAACACGGTGAATTTGTGGATTATGATATCGAAGAAGCGCTTGCGATGCAGAAGGAGATTCCGGAATATGAATATCTGGTAAGCAAGCTTTTATCGACCTGATGGAAAAAGACAAAAGGAGAAGTGAAATGATCACAGCGGTATCCAACAGCAGGGTCAAGCGGCTCGTGCAGTTGAATCAGAAAGCAAAAGCGCGTCGGGAAGAGGACATTTTTGTGGTTGAAGGCGTGAAGATGTTTCTGGAAGCGCCAAAAAAAAAGCTGCGCGAAGTATATGTATCAGAATCTTTTCTGGAAAAATGCAGCTGCCGGGAGCAGCTGGAGAAAACAGGATATGAAGTTGTTTCCGATCAGGTTTTTGCGAAGATATCCGATACGTGCACGCCACAGGGGATACTGTGTATTGTGGAGCAGTTTCATTATGATATAGAGCAGATGCTCCGGAAAGAAAATCCGGTTTTTCTTCTTTTGGAAAATATCCAGGATCCGGGCAATCTCGGGACGATGCTGCGGACCGGGGAGGGCGCGGGGATTTCGGGCGTGATAATGAGCCGGGATACGGTGGATCTGTATAATCCGAAAGTTATCCGCTCTACGATGGGGAGTATTTACCGGATGCCGTTTTTATATGCAGAGGATTTTGCGGGAGCGATAAAGAAGGTACAGAGGGCCGGCGTATCAGTATATGCAGCCCATCTGAAAGGAAAGACTTCCTATATTAGACAGGATTATCGGAAGAGCACGGCGTTTTTGATAGGCAACGAAGGAAACGGCTTGAAGGAAGAGACAGCAGAACTGGCTGATGTCTATATCAGGATTCCGATGGAAGGACAGGTAGAATCGCTTAATGCAGCGGTTGCGGCTTCGGTCCTCATGTATGAGGCGCACAGACAGAGAGAGGACTGAGGGAGGAATTTTAATGAAGATAGGTTTTATCGGGCTTGGAAATATGGCGCAGGCAATGATAGGCGGTATTCTGAAAAACGGCCTTGCAGCGCCGGAGGAGATTTACGGCTCTGCAAGGACGGCAGAAACTGAAAAGAGGATAAAAGAACGTTACGGTATCTGTGTGACGGGAGATAACCGGAAAACTGCCGAAGAAGCGGATATTGTGGTACTTGCGGTAAAGCCTCAGTTTTTTGAAGATGTGATAAATCAGCTCAGAGGGATTGATTTCGGAAAAAAGACGATTGTGAGCATCGCGCCCGGCAAGAGCCTTGCATGGCTGGAAAAAGCATTCGGCGCTGAGCTGGCGTTTGTACGGGCGATGCCGAATACGCCGGCGCTTGTCGGAGAAGGCTGTACGGCGGCATGCTTTGGGAGTCGAGTGAGCGAGACTGCAAAGGATGCGGTAATGCAGATGCTTGGCAGCTTTGGAAAAGCGTTTGAAGTGCCGGAGCGTTTGATGGATGTCGTGCCGGGTGTCAGCGGATGCGCTCCGGCATGGGTATTTATGATGATAGAAGCGATGGCGGACGGAGCGGTTGCAGAAGGGATGCCGAGGGCGCAGGCATATGAATTTGCAGCACAGGGCATTTTGGGAAGCGCAAAGCTCCTTCTGGAAACCGGAAAGCATCCGGGAGAGTTAAAGGATATGGTGTGTTCTCCGGCAGGTTCGACGATCCAGGCGGTTCGCGTTCTGGAGGAAAAAGGGTTCCGGGGAGCGGTAACGGATGCGGTAATAGCCTGTATCGAGAAGTCCCGCAGCCTGTAAAATGTTACAAAGATATCGCAGTTGGGGGCTTTGCCCACAACATCAATATATGGTATAAAAAGAGGTCCGAAGGCAAAAATAGCCTTATCGGTCCTTTTTTTATGCCGTTTTTATGCTGTGAAAAATGGTCCGTCAAATTAAAGCGATAAAGCAAAAATTGTATAATAGCAGCAAAAAAAGGAGAAATTGCATGAGCATTTCATGAAAATCATGAAAAACAGAAATATTATGTAATCCTAAAAGGGAGGAATTTCACAGAAATGTCACATTTATCCCGAAAGCCTTGACATAACTCTGTAATATTGCTATTATACTGGGCGTAACAAATGTTAATAAGTTTGTAACATTTGAAACGACTCTGTAACAGCAAAGGCTTCCCACGAGCTTTTGTACAGAGCAAAAAATGGAGGTTAAGATGAAGACTAAAGGCAGAAAGTTGTTTCGTGGAATGTTGGGTGCGCTGGCAGCCGTTGTGCTGATGGGCGTGGCATACACGACAACCGTTATGGCGAGTAGCATCGGAATGATTGATACAGCAGACCTGTTGGATATCCATGCGGAGGCGGATGCCGGATCCGAGGTGGTAGGGCAGGTAATGGACGAAGGACATGTTGCTATCCTTACAAAAGGCGACGGATGGGTTCAGATTCAGGCGGGCAATATCATAGGCTGGGTTCCTGCCGATAATCTGATTGAGAAGGAGATTTCTAATGAAGAGGCGGTCGCAGCCAACGAAGAGGTAATCGGAAGACAGGCAAAAGAATTAGAACAGGACAATATAGAGGCTGAAACGCAGGAGGAACAGGCAGAGGCTCAGGAAGAACAGACAGAAGTTCAGACAGAGACTTTGGAGAGCGTACAGGATATGACGGCGGCAGAGGATGTGGCGGATGCGGAAGCATTTGCAAGGGAAGTCGCAGTAAGCGTGCAGAAGGCAGATCTGGATAAGGCGCAGGAAGAAGCTGCTAAGAGAGCTGCAAGAGAAGCAGAAGAGCTTATAAAGGCGCAGGCAGAGGCTGCTGAAAGGGCACAGAAAGAAGCTGCAGCGATCATAAAGGCGCAGCAGGAAGCAGCAGCACGTGCGGCAGCAGAGGCGGCAGCACAGGCAGAGGCGCAGTTGAGGGCACAGCAGGAAGAAGCGGCGCGGGCAGCCGCAGCGGCGGCACAGGCCGGAGCGGAAAAAGCAGCTGAGGCAGCGCGCAGACAGGCAATTTTGAGTGCCAACGGCATTACGGAAGAAGATTTGTATTTATTGGCGAATATCATTTATTGTGAAGCGGGCTGCGAGCCTTATATCGGAAAAGTAGCAGTCGGAAATGTGGTGATGAACCGGGTAAAGAGCAACAGACAGCCGAATACCATTCAGGGCGTGGTGTATGCAAAAGGACAGTTTTCCCCTGTGAGGAACGGTTCTCTGGAACGTGCACTCCGCAGAAGCAGCGCGGACGAATCCTGCTATCAGGCGGCACTGGAAGCACTTTCAGGGGCAAAGCCCGTTGGAGATAAGCTGTTTTTCAGACGCGTCAACGGTCGGCCGGGGCAGGTTATCGGGCATCATGTATTCTATTGATGAATTTCCCGGAGTATAAGTTTGAAAATAGAATTTAAAATTTGTGAAGTGCGCGTTTTTCGCGCACTTTTTTGTATGCCAGGAAAGCTCCTTTCTTATCGCACAAAAAATACAATTGCGTGCACTTGCGAGAAAGAAGGATATTTCCGGATGGAATGCCGGGCTGACACAGACGGAGTGGGATTCTTGACATAAAAACTGCAATTTGATATGATGTTGTAACAAAAACGTAACATTTTAGACTGATAGACCGACACAGGAAATGAAGCGGCATTTGGTCTGATAACAGGAGAATTTCATGTGGGAAATAAGCCGGATGGTTTATATTTTACATAGCTGTTTGTGCCGGAGCGTCACAGATAGTTTTTAAGGCAGAAGAGAAATCGCCTACGCTCCGGAATGGGGATTAAAATGAGATTATCGGGGATTTTTGGTATGATTGGAGCCGGCGTGATAGCAGGAGCATTAGCAGCAGGTGTTTCTGTAGAGGCTGCAGGGAAGACAGACTGGAAGAAGGGGGCGGGAGTTGGCGCATGGCTGGCAGCTGAAGAAGAGGAAGCGGAAGCAGAGCAAAGGCCGGAAGATGCAAAGGGAGAGGTCGAACCGAAATCTGCATTGGAGGATGAAAAGGAGAAAAGCAGACTGAAACAGACGCAGGAGGAAGAGGAAAAGAGTCTGGAAATGCTTGTGATGGCGGACGTGAACAATATTTTGAACGTGCGTACAGCTCCGGACAGCGAGGCAGAGCTGGAGGGCTATCTGTATGCAGACTGCGGAGGAGTTATCCTGGAACGGCGGGATGGCTGGACAAGGCTGGAATCCGGGGAACTGGAGGGCTGGGCAAAGGACGATTATCTTTTGTTTGGAGAAGAGGCAAGGGAGGCTGCAAGGGATGCCGGGCGCGAGATAGCCACCACAACGACGGGAGCCTTGAGGATAAGAAAAGAGCCATCGAAGGATGCGGGTGTTTATGATCTTTTGGAAGAGGGATCAAAATATGAGGTGATAAACGACGAACAGGTGGAATTTGCCGGAGGAAAAGAAATTCCGGACGGCTGGGTTGCCGTGGATTATGGCGGGGAAACAGGGAATGGGTGTGGCCGCTTTTTGGGCCGCGACCTG
>OBXC01000792.1_pt1 | contig 19469 bp, 17 predicted proteins | sample 1538111 | NCBI WGS metagenome assembly OBXC01 (sample SAMEA2580137, study PRJEB22360) | human gut metagenome | biome: human gut; feature: human-associated habitat; material: faeces | place: Denmark | collected 2008/2010
CCCTGCCGTCAAAAAACAGTTCCATCACCAGCTCCAGCCCTGCTTTGTGCAGAGCCTTAACCATATCCTTAAATTCCTTTATGGGCTGCTTCACGGCGCCGCTGCAGTAGGAGCTTTTGGGTGCAAAGGAATAACCGCGGCCGTACCCCCAGTAATTCAGCCTGCCGTCCGGCTTTTCCGGCCCAAAGGGGCTGTCCCCACGCTCAGGCATGATGATCTCCTCAAATTCCACAGGAGGCATGATCTCCAGGGTGGTGACTCCCAGCTCCTTAAGATATGGGATCTTGTCCACAATACCCGCAAAGGTTCCCCTCTTTGCCTGCTCCACTCCTGAGGACGGATGTTTTGTAAATCCCCTTGGATGGATGCGGTAGATAATGCATTCCTCATAAGGGATCTGCGGAAGCCGGTCTTCCTCCCAGTCATAGGTCCCATCCGTTCCCTCCACCGGGGTGCGCACCGGTTTTCCCAGACGCTCCATACTTCCCCAATGTTCCTTGCCGGTAAACCGCGTTCCATAGGGATCCGGGACCTCCAGACCATCCACCTCATAGACATATTCCAGTCCGTCAAAATCCCCCAGAACAGTAACGCTCCACACATCCCCCGTCCTCATGGAATCCTGAAACCCGATCCTTGCCAAAGGCGTGTCAGCACCTTTTTTGAACAGAAGAAGGGCACAGTGAGCGCCTTTGGATGCAAAGGAAAAATGCATGCCTCCGGCAACAGCAGTCACACCCATTGCGTATATTTTCCCATCCGACCTGTCTATCTGAAAGCTCTCCTTCATATCAGCTACCGCCTTTCCTTAACTGTCTGTGCACTTGTCCGCTGAGGGTATTATCCGCTAAAAATAATGATGCACGATAACAAAAGTATATATTCACTTTGTCCCTTTGTCAACAAAACAGCGGGTTTCATCTTATATCGTTCTTCTATACTGCATAGAATAAAGGTACCCTCAGCGGACAAGGGCGTATATCCCCCTTGTCCACTGAGGGTAACAGTTCAGAAAGGCGGGAAAATGGGTGCAAAGGCGGGCGTTAAGCTTGCTTATACGTCCGGTCCTCCACCCATTTTCACATCGGATGGCGGCTTTAGAATCACCACTCGGCCATGGTCCCGTCATAATTGCGCCATACAGGGTTCTTCCAGTTATGCCCGATCCTGGCTGCTTCCACTATCTTTTCTTTATTCAGCTGGATTCCAAGACCGGGGCCGCCCGGAATATCAATGAATCCGTCATGGAATCTGAATACATTCGGGTCCACAAGATAATCCAGCAGGTCCGCCCCTTCTTTATTATAGTGGATTCCCAGACTCTGCTCCTGAATAAACACATTGGGAGTGCAGGCGTCCAGCTGGACGCAGGCAGCCAGGGCAATTGGCCCCAGCGGACAGTGGGGCGCCACCGCAACGTCAAAGGCCTCCGCCATGGCGGCAATCTTCTTCACCTCACTGATTCCCCCCGCATGGGACAGATCCGGCTGAATAATGTCCACATAACCATCCATGAGCAGGTTCTTAAACTCCCACCTGCTGAACATCCGCTCACCGGTGGCAATGGGTGTGGATGTATGTCCGGCAATCTCCCGCAGGGCCTCATTGTTCTGGGAAAGCACTGGCTCCTCTATAAACATCAATTTAAAGGGTTCCAGCTCTTTGGCCAGAACTTTTGCCATGGTCTTATGTACACGTCCGTGGAAATCCACTCCAATGTCCATCTTATATCCCAGGGCTTCCCTGATGGAGGCCACCCGGTTCACCACCTCCTGGATCTTCTCATAGCTGTCCACATAGTGCATTTCCTCTGTGCCATTCATCTTTACTGCCGTGCATCCTGTCTCATAGAGTTTCAGGGCTCCCTGCCGCACATCCTCAGGCCTGTCTCCGCCGATCCAGCTGTACACCCTCAGCCTGTCCCTGCATCTTCCTCCCAGCAGTTCATAGATGGGGGCATTGTAATATTTCCCCTTAATGTCCCATAATGCCTGGTCAATGCCGGCAATGGCGCTCATCACCTCCGGGCCGCCCCTGTAAAACCCGCCCCTGTACATGACCTGCCAATGGTCCTCGATCCTTAAAGGATCTTTTCCTATCAGGTATCCGCTGAAATCCTCCACTGCTGTTTTGACAATGGAGGCCCTTCCCTCGATCACAGGTTCGCCCCAACCGGTTATCCCCTCGTCTGTCTCAATCTCCAGAAACAGCCACCTGGGCGGCACCTGATATAGATTCATGCTAGTGATTTTCACAGTAAATTCCCCCTTTACCTTATTGTGTACTCTCGGATCCCCCCGCTCTCATTTTTGCGTCCGGAATCCCGGGAGACTCCTATTTCTGCGCTTCGATCTTTTCCATCAGTTCATTGAGATACATCCACCTGTCCATCTTCTCCTCCAGCCGGGCTTCCGTGGAAGCCTTTTTCGCCATCAGTTCATTGAGACGGGTATAATTGCTGGCAGCTCCCAGTATCTCCTTTTCCAGTTCCTCCAACCCTGCCTCCAGACCGGCGATCTCCTCCTCTATGGTTTCCCAGTCCCGCTGCTCCTTAAAGGACATCTTCAGTTTCTTGGGGGCCGACTGGCTGTCTTTCCAGTTGTTCCGGTTCACTGCCTGGGACGCCTCAGTGTCCTCCTGGTCCTGTCCGGTCACATTCCCGTCCCCTGCGTCCCGGGCATTTGCCCCCCGCCGCAGACTGGCCTTCTGGTAATCCGTAAAACCGCCCTCATATTGGGTGACAATCCCCTGTCCCTCAAATGCAAAGATCCGGTTTACCACACGGTCCAGGAAATACCTGTCATGGGATACGGTGATCACAATGCCCGCAAATGTATCCAGATAGTCCTCCAGTATGGTCAGTGTCTGGATATCCAGGTCATTGGTCGGCTCATCCAGAAGGATCACATTGGGGGCTTCCATCAGGATGCGCAGCAGGTAAAGGCGGCGCCTCTCACCGCCGGACAGGCGGCTGATGGTCGTATACTGTATGCTGGAAGGAAATAAAAAACGCTCCAGCATCTGGCTGGCGCTGATGCTGCCGTCCTTTGTCTTTACATACTCTGCCACATTTTTAATATAGTCGATCACCTTCAGGCTCTCATCCATGGCCTCATTTTCCTGTGAGAAATACCCCATCTTCACGGTCTGTCCAATTTCCACCGTACCGGAATCAGGCTCTACCCATCCGGCTATGATCTTCATCAGAGTGGACTTCCCGCTTCCATTGGGTCCTACGATCCCCACACGGTCGCTTTTCAGGAAAATGTAGGTGAAATCCTTCATCAGCACCTTGTCCCCATACGCCTTGCTAAGATCCCTCACCTCAACTGTTGTCCGGCCCAGGCGGCTGGCAATGGACTCCAGCTCCACATTCCTGTCATACTCCGGCCCCTTCTGGTCCCGCAGGTCCTCATAGCGCTGTATATGGGCCTTCTGTTTGGTGGACCGCGCCCTGGCCCCTCTCTGGATCCATGCGATCTCCCTGCGCAGGATGGTCTGGCGCTTGCGCTCCGTGGCCTCCGCCATCTCCAGCCGGTCTGCCTTCAGCCCCAGAAAGGACTCGTATCCTCCCTGGTAGCTGTACAGTTTTCCTTTGTCCAGCTCCACGATCCGGTTTACCACGCTGTCCAGAAAGTATCTGTCATGGGTGATCATAAGAAGAGCGCCGCGGAAGTTCTTCAGATACTCCTCCAGCCAGTCTGCCATAGCGCTGTCCAGATGGTTGGTGGGCTCGTCCAGGATCAAAAGCTCCGCCCGGCTCATCAGCACGCCGGCAAGGGCCACACGCTTTCTCTGTCCCCCTGACAAGGTCTCCACCTTGGCGTCATGGTCCCGGATTCCCAGCTCATTGAGCATGCTCTTGGCCGTTGCCTGCATTTCTTCCCTGGAGCTGTAATGGGATTCCCCTGCATTGTCCCGCAGGATGCTCTCTATGACCGTGTCCCCTTCCGTGAATTCCGGTATCTGGGGCAGGTAGCGTATATACAGGTTCCTCCCTCTTACCACCGTTCCTTCGTCCGGCTCTTCCAGCCCTGCCACAATCTTGAGAAGGGTGGACTTTCCTGTGCCGTTGATCCCAATAAGGCCCACCTTTTCCCCTTCGTTGATGGAAAATGCCGTGTCGTCAAACAGCAGCCGTTCCGTATATGATTTTGATAAATGTTCTATTGTAACCAGATTCATATGAATTGTTCCTTTTCCTTAAGCTGTGCTTTAATTGACCACCAGTTCCACGGGACAATGGTCGGAACCCATGATATCCGTGTGGATGGAGGCGCTTACCAGCCTGTCCTTTAAGGATTCCGATACGCAGAAATAGTCAATGCGCCACCCTGCATTTTTAGCTCTTGCACTGAAACGGTAGGACCACCAGGAATAAATGCCCTCCATATCCGGGTAGAAATAGCGGAAGGTATCTATGAATCCGGCAGATAAAAGGTCTGTAAATTTTCCCCTCTCCTCATCGGTAAAGCCCGCGTTCTTCCGGTTGGTCTTAGGATTCTTAAGGTCGATCTCCTTGTGGGCCACGTTCAGGTCCCCGCAGAAAATAACCGGCTTGTTCTTCTCCAGCCCTTTGAGATAGGACAGGAAATCGTCCTCCCATTTCATTCTGTAGTCCAATCTTGCAAGGCCGTCCTGGGAGTTGGGGGTATAGCAGGTAACCACGTAGTATTCCGGGAACTCAGCCGTTATGACACGCCCCTCGGTATCGTGTTCCTCCATACCGATCCCATATGCCACGGAAATGGGCTCCTCCCTGGTAAATACGGCAGTGCCGGAATATCCCTTTTTCCGCGCATAATTCCAGTATTGGTGATATCCGGGAAGGTCCAGTTCGATCTGTCCCTCCTGCAGCTTGCTCTCCTGGATGCAGAACACATCCGCATCCACAGCCTGGAAGAAATCCAAGAAACCCTTTCCCACGCAGGCTCTGAGCCCATTTACATTCCACGAAATCAATTTCGCCATTATATAACCTCCTTCTTGTCATGCAGTCATTCCATTTCCTTGTTCCGGGTCATCATCCTCTGTCCGCTTATTCCGGATATATAAGTCTGGACTCCGGAAATTCATCAATGTGGTACAGGACATCCAGATATTTATCTGCCACATATTTGGCCATGCCCAGGTTCATATCCAGGTAGTTGCCGCAGTCCCTGGGGGACGCTCCGGGCACCTCGCCCTCAAAATCACGGATATATTCAAAGGTGTTTGTTATCATAGGAAGGATATCCCTTGATTCAAGATCACCTGCCATCAGCAGGTAGAACCCAGTCCTGCATCCCATGGGGCCAAAATACAGGACATTTTCCCCCTGTCCGCTGTGGATACGAAGATAGGTTGCCCCCAGGTGCTCGATGGTGTGAAGCTCAGCAGTCTGGATCACCGGCTCCTCATTGGGGGAGGTCATGCGAAGGTCAAAGGTGGTGATCGTGGCATCCCCCGCCTTATCCTTGCGGGATACGTAGATGCCGGGCTGCAGTTTATTGTGGTCAATGGTAAAGCTAGTTATTTTGTCCATGATAAATTCCTCCTAAATTAGTGATAGTGTCAGTCATTGCCATAATATCCATACAGGAATTTGGCGCAGGGCTCATCCTGGTAATTATAAAAATACAGGTAATTCCCGCTGGATCTGGTATAAAAATCAGGTCTGATATCATATATGTCCCCATTCTGATCATCTGCCAGTTCCTTAAAGAGTATACCATCCCGGTATATCCTGTATTCCGGCTCCATGGGGCCTGATTCCCCCTGCCGGCTGTCCAGCCTTATATAGGCCGTGTGCTCATCCACCGGGACCACATATCTGTAAGGCAGTTCTTCCTCTGTTCTTCCCTCCATGTCAAAGTCCAGCAAAAACCTGCCGTAGGCATCATAGTAGTGCTCCGCATTTCCCCCTGTAATGCAGATAACAGGGTCTGCGCTGTCCCAGTAATAACAGGTCCGAACCTGTTCCCGGGTGACGCCATACTGTTTAAGCAGCTGCGGATGGTCCTCTGGAAAGGTTGTGACAAGATCATAGACGGAAGGCTCTCCATCCCCGTTCTGATCCCGGGTACGGCCGATCAAACGGTTTTCCCTGACGGAATAATCACTGTGCTCTCCCGTCCGGCTGTCTAACACGGAAATGACCGCGTCCCTGCTGCACTCCATAAACTGGTCTGAATCCCACATCTGGGCATGGCTCATGAACTGCAGAAGGCGCATTCTGGAATCAAACACAGCAATCCCGTTTTCCCCGTAGAGATAACTTCCCGAGGCCAGGATCACATTTCCCTCAGGGAGCGGTATGGAGGCATCAAACTCTGCTTTCCCACCGGATTCCCCAAGCTCCTGGGGCAGTTCCTTGGATGCATCCTTGATGCCCACATATCCAAGACCGTTTATCAGGGACTGTCCGTCATCACCGGTAAGCCACGCAAAGAGCTGGTATGCCTTGGAATCCTTGGGTTCATCCGCCCTTATGGCCGCATAAAAATCATTGACATAGGGATAACTGCCATCCCGTATGGTTTCACTGGAAGGCATTACGCCGTCTATGCCCATAAAGGTAAGCTCCGGCTTCTGGTACATGTTCCTGGCGTAATAATACACCGAATAGCCCAGGGCATCCCCGGTGTCATCATAGGAGGAAACCTCCTCCAAAAGTTCTCCCATTTCACTCACCACATAATCCCTGGGGGCATCCGCCATCTTTTTCCCCTTCATCACCAGCTTATCCATCATATTCTGGCTTCCTGAATCCTCAGGGCGCTGAAACGCCTGTATGGCCTTATCCCTGCCGCCCACATCTTTCCAGTTTTTTATGGTGCCGGAGTAGATATCCACCATCTGTTCCCGGGTAAGGGACCGGACCGGATTGGACTTGTTGGCCAGGAATACCAGGGCATCCCTGCCAATGGGCTTTTTGATGATCTTTACGCCGGTTTCTTTCAGCTCCTGGTCCACCCGGTCGCCGGGCTCATAGGCGATCACAAGATCCGCTCCCCATCCCTGCCCATCCCCGCCGCGGATCAGGGATATCCACGCCGCAGTGGTCTTTCCATGGGTCACGGCAGCCTCGGCTTCCTGCTCCGTGGCGCCGGTAGCCATGCGGTATATGGCCTGGGACAGGGGAAGGGTGGCCGTGGAACCATTGATCCTTGGAAATTCCTCCATGCCGATTTTGGGGATCACGCACACGGTCTTCCCCTCCTCCGCCTTCTGGAGCATCCTCAGGTTATCCCTCTCATTCTGGTTCAGGATCCCGGAGTCAAAGCTGTCAGGGTCCGTGGTGCCCTGATACCAGGACTTACCTGAAAAATACCGGTTCAGGTCATCACTCTTAAACCTGCGCCCCGCATAAATCTCGTTCCTGGCCAAACGCAGTTCCTCTGCCGTCATCCCGGACAGTTCCTCCTGGGTGTACACATGCTCCCCGGCATGGGGAAGGAGATAGTCATCCCCCAATGTTCCCACCTGGAAAGCAGGCTCTGTTTCCCGGACTTCCCGGTCCCCAGGTTCCTTTTCCCCTGCGGATGCCCCTGTATCCTCCTGGTTCCCGGACTGGTCCTGGTCCGCGGACTGGTCCTGGACTGCGGCCTCCTGGCCGATCCTGTCCCTGCCCATGCCGCAACCGGCCGATGACAGCACAAAGGCGGCGGCGCACAGTCCCGCCACACGCCTGACATACCTGTTCCTCATACGCGCTCCTTTCCTCCCAGCGCACTGACACCTTCATTTTGGCTGAATTTCGCAGTCCGATGGAAAAACAGAAAAGGGGCAGGATAACCATCCTGCCTCCCATCCCTTTTTATTAATCATCTGCCTCTTCACTCTCAGTAATGGTAAAGGTAAATCTCTTACGTGCCATCTCATCACTGTCAAGATACTCATCATATGTGGTAATCTTGTCAATGAGCTTGCCGCTTACAATCTCCATGATACGGTTGGCTGTTGTCTGTACGATCTGGTGGTCACGGGAGGAGAATATCATCACACCCGAAAACTTGATCATGCCTCTGTTAAGGGCATCAATGGATTCCATATCCAGGTGGTCCGTAGGCTCATCCAGCAGCAGAACATTGGCGCCGGATATCATCATCTTGGACAGCATGCAGCGCACCTTCTCGCCTCCTGAAAGAACCTTGACCTTTTTCACCCCGTCTTCCCCGGCAAACAGCATACGGCCCAGGAACCCGCGGACATAGGTCACATCCTTCTCAGGAGAGTACTGTGTCAGCCACTCCACAATGGTATCGTCATTGTCAAACTCAGCGCTGTTATCCTTGGGGAAATAGGACTGGGATGTGGTAAGGCCCCACTTGTAGCTTCCCTCATCCGGCTCCATCTCTCCTGCCAGGATTTTAAACAGGACTGTCTTTGCTCTCTCATTCGGTCCCACCAGGGCCACCTTGTCCTCCCGGCCCAGGATAAAGGAAATATCATCCAGGATCTTCTCACCGTCAATGGTCTTGGAAAGATGCTCCACGGTGAGGACCTCATTGCCAATCTCACGGAACGGCCTGAAATCAATATAGGGGTACTTACGGCTGGAGGGCCTGATATTATCCAGTTCGATCTTCTCCAGAGCGCGCTTACGTGAAGTTGCCTGCTTGGACTTGGAGGCATTGGCAGAGAAGCGCTGGATGAATTCCTGCAGTTCTTTGATCTTCTCCTCCTTTTTGCGGTTGGCTTCCTTCATCTGCTTTACGATCAGCTGGCTGGACTCCACCCAGAAATCATAGTTGCCTGCGAACAGCTGGATCTTGCCATAGTCAATATCCGCAATCTGGGTACATACTTTATTTAAGAAATAACGGTCATGGGATACCACGATCACGGTGTTCTCAAAGTTAATCAGGAACTCTTCCAGCCATGCAATGGCATCCAGGTCCAAATGGTTGGTAGGCTCGTCAAGGAGCAGGATGTCCGGATTGCCGAACAATGCCTGTGCCAGAAGTACCTTTACCTTCTGTGCGCCTAACAGGGTGCCCATCTGCGCATAGTGCAGCTCTGTCTCCACGCCAAGGCCGTTTAACAGGCTCTCCGCATCGGACTCAGCTTCCCAGCCGTTCATGGTGGCGAATTCCCCCTCCAGCTCAGCTGCCTTGATACCATCCTCATCTGTGAAGTCTTCCTTCATATAGATGGCTTCTTTTTCCTTCATGATCTCATACAGTCTTGCATTTCCCATAATGACCGTGTCCAGAACCGTGTACTGGTCATATTTGAAATGGTCCTGCTGCAGGAAGGAGAGACGCTGTCCCGGAGTGATGATCACATCTCCGCTGGTAGGTTCCAGCTGACCTGACAGGATCCTTAAGAATGTGGACTTTCCCGCTCCATTGGCGCCAATCAGTCCGTAACAGTTGCCCTCGGTAAATTTAATGTTTACTTCCTCAAACAATGCCTTCTTGCCCACACGAAGGGATATGTTGCTTGTGCTAATCATGTTCTTGCCCTTTCTTTACATCTGATCTTAATGCTGTACCCCTAAGGATACGCTATTAATACTATGTCCATCAAAAGAGGGGTCATATCCGGCCCCTCTTTCACGCTGTTTACTCAATATCAGATTGTACAGGGAAAATGCTTATTTTGCAAGGGTTTTTCGCAAATTGATACATTTATTCCCTTTCTTTTGTCCGATCCGCCCAGGGGTGGATTTTAATCCCCCATAGGCTCTGTGATCCGCAGGTCCATCAGTTGGCTGAGCGGATCTCCACCGGATAATTCACACCCTGGGAATTTACATAGGTAACGCTTACCTTATCCCCGCTGTCCCCGGCCAGGGCGCCGTCCTCAATGGGGCAGTTGTCCTTGAGAAAGCTGAGCTCCTGCCCGTCATCGGTCTTCATGGAAAAACTGCTCATGGCATTGGCCGTGGTCACACCCTTCTCCGTGAGAATGCTCCACTCCTCCTGTTCAGGCAGGGCCACAACCAGGGCCACATCCTTAAGCTCACCCAGAGGTTCCCCGATATATGCAATGGCGATATGGACGTCCTCTTTAATGTCAACCTCCACATCCCGGATCTCAGACTGCCTGATGTCATAGTCCTTTCCGTCATCTGCCTGAAGGGTAAATACCGAACCGTCCCCGGTCACCTTGGTGACCGTGCCCTGAAGCATGTGGTGCATCTCCTTTTGTTCCGGCTGGGCCTGGGTGGTCTCCTCCGCCTGGGTGGTGGTCTCCTGGGCCTTAGTGGTCTCCTCCTCGCCGGCCGACTGGGTGGTCACTGTCTCCGCGGTTTCCACCGCCGGCTTCCTGGTGCACGCAGTGGCCAGTGCAGCCGATACTGCTATGGCCGCTGCTGCTATGATCAATGAATGTCTCTTCATAATATTTGTTCCTCCCGTCTTTATGGTATAATCTCCAGATTACTAATGAAGCTTAACACCTGCATTAAAAAATTTCAATGAAATTTCCCTTAAGCCTTTATTATTTTTCCTTTATCCGCACCGCATATCCTGCGTTTTTCTTACCACCTTCCCAAACGAACAGCCGGCACACTGTAATCCCGGGCAGAAACCGGAAATACATCAGCATAATAATCATCTTGCATCTTGGCGATAAGTCCATCCGGACACCTCCCTGCTTTCTTATATGTACTCTCGGAATCTCCTGGTACATCTTAAAATAAAGTATGCCCAAATGCACGGGGAGTTTTACAGGAAACATTGAACTTTTCCATGACAGCCCTAACTTTACGGCCGCCTACAAAAGACCCGGAGATGCCTATGTGGCTGCCTGTTTCAATCCGTATAAATTTAGGACCGCATAAATGTAAGACAAAATCCACCTGCAACACACTGTGGTATCATCACAGCGTGTTTCTGTTTGGGTATGTCTCCCTTTTTCTATTGACTTCCCCCTCCTGTAACGGTATGATAGACAAAAAGGCATAAGGAGGCACTGTCCCTATGTCCGCAAAGCAGAAGGATTCCTTAAAACATCAGGTTTACAGCGCCCTTATCTCTGATATCATCAGAGGCTGTACACATTCGATTCTATATTTACCGAAAAGTTCCTTATTGAAAAATATAATGTAAGCCGGGCGCCGGTGCGTGAGGCCCTGACCATGATGGCAGAGAATCAGATTCTGGTGAGCATACCACGACACGGCTATAAATTCAAACAGCTCAGCGAGGGCAGGCTGTTAAAAGCCGACATAGAAAGTATCCTGTGCGTCAGCCCATGGATCACCAATACAAATCAGGACAGGGAGTAAACAACACATGAACCGCACATCCAAACAAGACATGAACAGTCAGCTGGCCGGAGCCAAAGTCCTGCCCCTTTTGATCAGGCTGACCATCCCCATCACAATCGCCCAGCTGGTAAATGCGCTGTACAGCATTGTGGACAGAATGTACATAGGCCACATGCCGGAGGCAGGCACCCTGGCGCTCAGCGGGATCGGCATCACATTTCCCATTATCATGATAGCCGCCGCCTTCAGCTGTATTCCCGGAATGGGCGGCTCACCCCTGGCTTCCATTGCCATGGGAAGCGGAGATCTGGAAAAGGGGCGCAGATTTCTCTCCAATGCATTTGTCCTTCTGGTTGGAATCGGACTGATCCTCACCGTGGTGTGCACGGCATTTCTCACACCCATGCTGAAGGCATTTGGGGCTGACAGCTCCACCCTGCCCTATGCCCGTGATTATCTGAGCATCTACCTGGCCGGGACTGTGTTTGTGGAGATATCCATGGGCATGAACCCATTTATCAACGCCCAGGGATTTACCGGGGTGGGCACCTTTACCATTGTGATCGGAGCATTTTTAAATATTGTCCTGGATCCCATCTTCATATATGTGCTGGATATGGGAATCGCGGGGGCGGCTGTCGCAACCGTTATCTCACAGGCGGTATCCGCTGCCTGGGTCCTCTATTTTCTGTGTTCGGACCGCGCCACCCTGCGTCTTAGGATCAGAGACATGAAGCCCATGGCAGCCATCATCCGCCCCATGTGTGCCCTGGGCCTGTCACCCTTTACGTTCCGTGTCAATGAGAGTATTGTGGTCATTGTCCTCAACTGGCTCCTGATCCGCTACGGAGGCGCTGACAGCAATCTGCACATTGCTTCCATGGCCCTTCTCACCAGTGTAAGCCAGGTATTCTTCATGCCCCTGATCGGTATTATCACCGGCGCCCAGCCCATTCTCAGCTACAACCTGGGCGCGGGAAATTACGGGCGGATCAAGGAAACCATTCACTACGCCAGAATCCTGAGCATTGGCTGCGCCACCCTTATGTGGTTTTTCCTGGTGGCATTTCCCGGACCGATCTGCCGCATGTTCACCAATGACAGCCAGCTCCTGGGCCTTACCACGATTACCATGCGCATCATGTTCAGCACCGTGCTTGTCATCGGCCTGCAGATGGTGAACCAGAACGCCTTCGTGGCCCTGGGCAATACATGGTACTCCTTTATCTTCGGGATCATGCGCAAGCTCCTCCTGCTTCTTCCCCTGGCGATCTTCCTCCCCCATATCATAGGGGTTTGGGGAATCTACATGGCCGAAGCCATCTCCAATGTATTGACCACCTTCATCACCCAGATTTATTTTTCCAGGTATATGAGAAAGCTGGCCAAAAATTAAACATAGGATTTCCAGGGACAGCCCCTTACACCAGGAGCGTCATCTCTGGAAATCCTATGTCTTTTCATATGAACATCATGGCACAGCCATGAATTTGATGTTCCTATGGCTGAATATCACTGAAGCATAGCCCCGTACCGTCCCAGGAAGCTCTGGGTCCTCTGGTTGTCCGAGGCAAATACCTGCTCCGGTGTTCCCTGCTCCACGATCACCCCGCCTGCCATAAAGATCACCCGGTGGGAAATATCCCTGGCAAATGCCATCTCATGGGTCACAATCACCATGGCAATGTCCAGGTCTGCCAGGGATTTGATGACCTTCAGCACTTCGCCTGTCAGTTCGGGGTCCAGGGCTGAGGTAGGCTCATCAAAAAACAGGATCTTGGGGTTTAAGGCCAATGCCCTGGCAATGGCCACACGCTGGCACTGTCCGCCGGAGAGCTGGCACGGATAGGCATTTTCCTTATCCTCCAGCCCCATCTTCATAAGAAGTTCCCTGGCCTCCCGGTACACCTCCTCCTTATCCCGCTTCTGCACATGGATGGGGGCATCCGTAATATTCTTCATCACACTGTAATGGGGAAACAGATTAAAGTTCTGGAACACCAGACCATACTGGCTCTGGATTTCCTTCAGCTCTTTTTTCCCCGCATACACGGCCTTTCCCTTATCTCCTGTCCAGGCCGCTTTCTTTCCCAGATAGATCACTTCGCCGCTGTCCATATCCTCAAGCATGGTGGCGCAACGCAGAAGAGTAGATTTGCCGGAGCCGGAAGGACCGATGATGGAAACGATCTCCCCTTCCTCCACACTCATGGAGATGTCCTTGATCACAGACAGGTCTCCAAATGACTTTTCCACATGATTTAACTCTAACAGCTTCATAATCCACATTCCTCCCGCTTTTACTGGTAATAATTCAGCTTCTTCTCCACCCATTCCATTCCCACGGCAACCACCAGATTGAACACATAATAGAACAATCCTGCTGCCACAAAGGGGATCATGTTGGTCTGGGAAGCCGCCAGCGCTTTGGCAATGGAGAACATTTCCGCCACACTCAGGGTAAAGGCAAGGGACGTATCCTTTACAAGGGTGATCACCTCATTGGTGACAGAGGGAAGGATCCGCTTTACCACCTGGGGAAGGATGATCTTAAAAAATGTCTGAAACCTGCTGTATCCCAGGATCTGCGCAGCCTCATACTGCCCCACGGGCATGGACTGGATCCCGCTTCTGTATATCTCAGCAAAATAAGCGGCATAGTTGACGACAAAGCCGATAAAGGTGGCCCACAGCCTGTATCCGCTGCCCACCTTGATCCTGAACAGGTAATAGGGGCCAAAATATACCACCATCAGCTGGAGCATCAGGGGGGTTCCCCGCATGATGGATATGTAGACCTTTACAATGGCCTGAAGAAACTTGTTCCTGGACATACGCCCAAAGGCCACCACCAGGCCAAGGGGCAGGGAGAAAACAAGGGTGACCAGGAATATCTGTATACTGGTTCCCATACCGCCTGCCAACTGCAATATCATCTGCTGGATCGTCATTTTACCCATAACCTATACCACCTTCAATTTTTATCCTGAAAAACCATGCAAAGCCGCTGGGATCAGGCGGCTGTTCCGGCTACTGAAAGCCAGGACAGCACGCCTGCGCAGCGGCTTTATTTTCCTTCATTCTCTCTGTCTGCACCCTATTTCCCGATGGTGGTAACATCCTCTCCAAACCATTTCTCAGAGATGCTCTTTAATGTGCCGTCAGCAGCCATCTCCTCCAGGGTTGCCTGTACCTTATCCCGAAGCTCTGTGTTGCCCTTCTTAAAGCCAACACCATACTCTTCTGCGGATAATGTATCCTCCAGGATCACGAAATCAGCGTTCCTCTGCTGGATCTGGTATCCTGCCACGATCACATCCATGGCAATGGCGTCAACCGCGCCCTGCTCCAGATCCATGAAAGCCGTGTTGTAATCAGCGGTTGTCAGCAGTTCCTTAAAGGTGGCTGTCAGATCCGGCACTTCCTTCAAAGCTGCCTCTGCGGAAGAATCCACCTGACACTCCACTACCTTGCCTGCCAGGTCTGCCTGGCTTGCAATACCGGAATCCTTTCCAACAACAAATACCTGGGTATTTGCCATGTATGCTTCCGTCCATGTATAGTTATCTTCCCGGCCGGTCATGGTAAAACCGTTCCAGATACAGTCAATGTTTCCTGACTCCAGTTCCATATCCTTGGAATCCCATGCAATGGGCTGTGGCTTATATTCAAGGCCAAGACGCTTTGCAACTTCCTGGGCCAGTTCCAGGTCAAATCCCGTAAACTCACCGTCATCCCCAAGGAATCCCATGGGAGGGAAGTCCTGGTCAAATCCAACGACCAATGTGCCTCCGGCGCTCTCTGCCTGAGCCGCTTCTGTGGATGCGGCCTCCGCCGATACATGGACCTTGTGGGGTGGCGCCCTCCGCCGATGTATCGGCTGCCGTGGTGTCCTCTGCCGTGGTGCCTGCGGCCGTGGTATCGGCTGCCGTGGTTGCGCCCGCGTTGGAACCGCCGCACCCTGCAAGGGATAATGCCATCACAGTAGCAAGTGCTATGCCTGCCAGTCTCTTTTTCATAATAATATCCTCCTCATAATAAACACTCAAAATTTACGGCATGAAACCATGTTGTCCCAATGCCGGTGCTTTTGACACGCTATCATATTAGCACACTAAAGTGCATATGTAAAGAGGAAAATGCTATTATCATGTACAGGATGGATGACCCAGGCATGGCTGGCATATCCCGCAAGATGCCTGCAACAGTTATTGCAGCAATGCCTGAGAACAAAAGATTAAAAATGAATCAGTCTGTTTTATAATATTCTTTTCAGTTCCCCCAGGGCACAGATCTCCAGATCAGGCCGGACCCCTGTCCTGTTAATCAGGCCGGAAGGGTTATACCAGCAGGTGGCTGTGCCGGCTGCCTGGCCGCCTTTTATATCGGAGGAAAGGGAATCCCCCACTAAAAGCATGCGCTCCGGGCAGACGCCCGGTATCCGCTTAAAGCAGTACTCAAAATATTCCTTTTGTGGTTTCTGGCTTCCCGCATCCTCGGAGACAAAGATATCCTTCATGAAACAATCCAGGCCGGAGGCGGCCAGCCGTTTATATTGGGTGGATGAAGTGCCGTTTGTGACCACATACAAGTCATACCGCTCCTTCAGATATTGACACAGATCCAGAGCCCCATCAATAAGAAATGCTGAATCATCCAGCTGCCTGCGGTACAGATTCTCTGTCGCATGGCCATCTACCGTGATCCCAAGCCTGGCAAAGAACACATTAAACCGCTCCCATACCAGACGTTCCTTGGTAACCTCCCCCCGCTCAAAGGCGGACCAGAAGCCCTCGTTGATCTCATGGTACAGTTCCAGCCGTTCTTTTGTGGGCTCTACCCCGAAAGCTCTCATAACATGTTCCATCCCCAGCTTTTCCGACAGCTTAAAATCCAGGAGTGTGCCGTCCACATCCAGGAGAATGACATCATATCTCCGGTCCGTGACCTGCATTTTATTCTCCGTCCCCATAGACAATCGCTCCTCCGCATATTGTATACACTACTTGACCGGTCAAGGTTTCTCCCAGAAACGGGCTGTTGGATGACTTAGATTCAAATCCTTTTACGGTCCACTGCCTGTTCTCATCAAAGATCACCAGATCGGCCGGCGCGCCTGCTTCCATCCGGCCGCAGTCCAGCTTGTAAAGCCTGGCCGGATTACTGCTCATCTTTTCCATCAGCTGCGCCATGGTCAGATGGCCGGGCTTTACCAGGCTGGTGATGCCCAGGGCCAGGGCTGTCTCCAGTCCCAGGATCCCGCTGGGAGCCGCTGTCAGAGGACGGTCCTTTTCCTCCCTGCTGTGGGGCGCATGGTCGGTGGCAATCATGTCAATGGTTCCGTCCTTCAGGCCCTGGATCAGCATCTGCCTGTCCTCCTCGGTACGCAGAGGAGGATTCATCTTGGCCAAAGTGCCGTGCTTAAGCACCGCATCTTCAGTCAGTGTAAAATGATGAGGTGTTACCTCGGCCCACACCTTTGCACCCAATTTCTTGGCCAGGCGCACCATTTCCACGGAGTGGCCGGAACTGATGTGCTGTATATCCACCACAGCCCCTGTATCCAAGGCGATCATGCAGTCTCTGGCAACCAGTGAATCCTCTGCCAGGGCAGGCGATCCGTAGATTCCAAGCTGATCTGAAACCCTGCCGTGATTGATCCCGTTTTCTTTGATAAATGCCTTGTCCTCCTCGTGGAAACTTAACACAGTGTCCAGCCGGGCTGCCTTTTCCATGGCCGCACGCACGAAGTTTCCCTCCATCAGAGGGATTCCGTCATCTGTAAACCCAGCGGCTCCAGCTGCCAAAAGTCCCTCCATGTCCGTCATATCCCGGCCGTTAAAACCTTTGGATACAGCAGCGCAGCTGAGAACGTGGATTCCCGTCTTTTTTCCTTCCTCCAGCACATAGCGAAGCGTCTCTTCATTGTCCACAATAGGCTTTGTATTGGCCATGCAGACCACCGTGGTGAATCCGCCCTTTGCAGCCGCCTTCGCGCCTGTGTGAATATCTTCCTTGTAAGTGAGTCCCGGATCGCGGAAATGCACATGTACGTCCACCAGACCCGGCGCAACGATCATGCCGTTTGCATCTATGACACGCTCATAATCGCGGGATGCCTCCCGCCCGGCTGTCTGCTGCCCGGCTGTCTGCTGCCCAGCCGGTATGATCTCAGCGATCCGCCCTCCGTCCAGCACCACATCCGCCTTCATATCTATTCCCTCTGCCGGTCCGATCACGCGGCCGCCTTGAATCAAAATCATACTCCTGTTCCTCTCTCTCTAATCTGATCATATAATAAAGCTTTCACCCTTTTTACGGATCTCATGTATCCTGTCTCCATAGGATTTGGCACACGGCAGCGCTTTAAACCTGGACGCTGCTTCAAAATCTCCCCAAAAATGCATGGGGAACACCACATCTGCCCCAACCATGCGCATGAAATCATCCATACCCAGGTAGAAATCCTTTTCCTGTCTCGGGTCGATCAGCATAAACGCCACGTCAATATGGCGTCCGGCCAGTTTGGCAAGCTCCTTGTGATAGTTCTCACTCATCCTTTGGTTATCCTTCTCCGGCTCGCCTTCCCACACCCAATTGTTCAGATCCCCGGCGTGGTAGATAACCTGTCCCTCCGCCTTTATGAGAAATGCAACTCCCTCGTCCGTGGATTTAAAAGCCTCAATCTCCAAGGGCTGCCCGGCTCCGTCCGCCAAACACCCGCTCTCACCCGGCCCCATGAACGTGGTCCTGCCCAGAAGTTCCTCCGGCACCTGCCTTCTCCAGATATCGTCCGACAGCACATAGGTCACCTTTCTGCGCCCGTCCGACAGGTCAAAAATGGAGCGTGAAAAATGATCCCCGTGCCGATGGCTGGCAAACACAAACAACGGCTTGTCCTCCGGTATCTCCGGTATGTCCCCCTCAAAATAGTCAAACAGAAGCGCTGTGTGTTCCAGCTCTGCCATAAAGCTGCTGTGATGGATATATGTTATCTTCATAATCTCTCCTCCTGACCTTTATGTGTACTCCGGAAGTACACTTATATATGTCTTATAGTAACATAATCCGGAAAATACGTATAGTTTTTTCTGATGGTGAATTGGATGTCTAGGGAATTCCGGAATTTGGTAAAAAATGCACCTGACCCCAACGGATCAGGTGCACAGGTAACTCCATCATTACATTGCATGGTAAAATCTTTTCCATTTCCCTGAAAAGAACCTCCAGCCAAAGAACGCCGACCGCACCACCCAGTCCGCGATCATGGCCCACCATACGCCCACTGCGCCCAGCCCCAGTCCGACAGCCAGCAGGAAGCTGAATCCGATGCGGAACAGGATCATGGACATGATGGATATGCACATAGGAAATTTCACATCATTGGCAGCTCTTAACACATTGGCCAGGCAGAAGGAACATGGCCAGATAAAGATGGCGCATCCGTTATGGATCAGCACCAGGATCGCTCCCATGCGCAGAGCCTCGGGGGACAGGCCGTACAACCGCAGTGTAAGGGGCATGGTCAGTATGACGGCGATACAGCAAAGGCCGCTGACCACATAGGTGAGCTTCATCATCTTTTTGGCATAGTACTCCGCCTGGTCAAAATCGCCTGCGCCCACCAGGCGGCCCACCACAGTAATGATCGCCAGGCTCATGGCCTGGCCGGGGAGCACGCCCATGCCGTCCAGGTTATTGGCAATGGCATTGGCGGCAATCTGGGTGGTTCCGAACATGGCGATGATACCCACCACCAGCACACGGCCCAGCTGGAAGATACTGTTCTCGATCCCGTTTGGTATCCCAATATTTAAAATCTGCTTCATCATCCGCCGGTTGATCTTAAATCCGGTTCCGATATATAGGTCCAGATTCCTGTTGCGAAGGCGGTATAAAAGGATAAAACAGGCGGTCATACGCGATATCAGGGATGCCAGGGCAGCACCCGCCACGCCCCAGTGGAATACAAATATAAAGAGGGAATCCCCGATCACATTGATCACATTCATAATAATGGATGCCTGCATGGATATCTTGGAGTTTCCCATGGAGCGGAACAGGGCCGCACAGGAATTATACACGGACAGGAACGGATAGGATAGGGCCGATATGACCAGATAGACCCTGGCATTCCTCATCACATCCTCTGCCACCCCCTGATAAATCAGGGATAAAAAACCTTTTCTGAACAGGATGCACAAGATCATGATCCCCAGGGACAGCATTCCGGTTATGATCAGCAGCTGGTCTGCCGACTGGCAGGGCC
>OBXC01000797.1_pt1 | contig 19335 bp, 21 predicted proteins | sample 1538111 | NCBI WGS metagenome assembly OBXC01 (sample SAMEA2580137, study PRJEB22360) | human gut metagenome | biome: human gut; feature: human-associated habitat; material: faeces | place: Denmark | collected 2008/2010
ACTGGCTGTTCAGTGATTCTGTCTCTGGAGCCAATGCCAGTGCTGTAGTTTATACGTAAGCGCATAGTTTCGGGGTGTCCCCAAAACATATTTCCAGAATCCCATTGCTAGGATTCTGGAAGGCTAACATTTTACTCTATTTAATGCTACATTGCTCCTGCACATCTATGCTCCAAGGAGCTAGATAATCCAGCTCTTCATCTGTCATGTTCTCATTAGGACGATGCTCTAGCAGGAACTTTAAATATTCATACAGATTTAAATCGTATGCTTTTGCCATCTCAACAATTGTAAGATACATCGCATTTGCAGTTGCTCCATCTGAACTATCTGAAAACAACCAGTTTTTTCGACCTACAGTTACTGGACGAATACTGTTTTCACTGAGATTATTGCTAAGACTACAGCGCCCATCTTCAAGATAGGTCATAAGGTAATTCTCTCGATTCAAGATATACGTTTTTGCTTTTTTGAGCTTACCATTACTTCCAGGATCTAACTGTTTTGCCCACAACAAAAAACCCTCAATCACCGGTTTCTGATCTTTGAGGCGACGATTTTGGATCTGTTTAAAGCTTAGGTTCTTTTCTTTGTATGTACGTTCATACTCGAAAAGCTTATCGCAGTAAAGTACTCCCTGAACAGCAGGATTAGTATAATCCTTGTCATGTCCCTTAGGGATTGCTTCTAACAGGTATCTACGAATGTGTGCCCAACAGGTACAGCGGTTCACATTCTTAACCTTGTTGTATCCTTGGAATCCATCTGCCATCAGATAGAATCCAGGTTCTACTCCTCTCAAGAATTCTTCTGCGTTAGTTCCAGCTCTTGTAGGAGTATAGTTATAGAGAACGATAGGATTTAATCCATCTTCTCCGGTTCGGATCAGCCAGAAATAAGATTTCGACTGAGCCTTTCGTCCGTTTTCCTTCAATACTTGAACGGGCGTTTCATCCATCATTAAGAACTTACGCTTTAATAGTTCACGATGGAAATAATCGTACATAGGTTGTATGTACATCTGACTGGATTGAATAATCCAACTCGCCATGGAAGTTCTTCCAATAGGTGCTGCCTGTTGAAGAAAGTCCTTTTCCTGACGATATAAAGGAACATACATCCCATATTTACGATACAAAATATAAGCAAGCAACGACTCCGATACATAACTGTGCGGAATCAATGCTGGTTTTCCATTGTCTTTGATAAATTGAGGTTCTTCCGTCTCTTTACATTTAGGACAGGCATACGTTACGGCAAGATATTCTATACGTTCCAGTTTTGGTGGTGTATACACAATCTCGCTTCGGATTTTTTCGGTTCCGATAGCTAGCATTTCACTCCCACATTCTGGACATATCTTATCTTCGTCAGTTAATGTATCTGCAAGAATCTGGCGTGTAGGAATGTCTTTGAACTGCTCTTCCAAAGAGGGTTTCTTCTTGCGAGTATGTTTTTGGATTTCAATGATTTCTGGTTCGATAAGTTCTATTGGTTTATCGGATTCATCCATTTCATCGAACAAAGACAGTTGACCTTCGAAGTCATCTATACGACGTTCACTTGAAGCACCAAACATTTTTTGACGAAACCATGCTAATTCAGCTTTGAGATTATCGTTTTCTTTTTGCTGGCGATTGATTGTTTCATTCAGCATTTTGATCGTTGTATTCAGTTGTGAAATCGTATCTTTCAGCTCTAAAAGCTGGACTTCTGAACTACTCTTTGCCATGGTTTTGCTCCTTGTTTTGATATAAATATTATACCACAAAAACAGGCACAAAGCCAGTAAATACAAGGGATTCAGCTGGTTCGAAGTGCTTTTGGCTGTTCGATTTCGAGGCCTGACATCAGCCAATCAAATTGCTGCCATGTAATACTTTTAACCTCTGATTTATTACGAGGCCACCGGTATTTTCCTTGCACAACATCGAGTCTTTTGTAGAGGAGAACGTAGCCATCTGGTTCGTGAAATAGGACTTTGATACGATCACAACGTTTTCCACAAAACAAATATACAGAGTGACCTGGAGGCTCTGAGGTAATCTGATCATATACGATAGCACATAATCCATCGATTGATTTTCTCATGTCAGTGTAGCCAGTCACAATAAAGATATTTGTTGCAACTGAAATATCACCAAGCATGATTCATCCCTCCGATACAACGTAGAGTGTTTTGAATCAAATTCTCGTCGGCTCCATTAAAAAGTCGAAGCGTGATATTTCCAATCTGAAGTTCTGCAGCCAGATAACCTTCTCTAGGTTGAGTTTGAAGGCTAACATTTTGCTCTACTTCAGAAACTGAATCGATCAAATCAACTTTGACAACCTCTTGAATTTCAGGTTTCATTTCAGAGTTCTTTTGGGTATCTGGTAATGAATATCCACTTTTCTTGAGTTTACTGACCCAATTGTAGAATGTACCAGGATGAATACCATTCTGTTCACACCATTGGTAATCGGATAAGCCGCTTTGGCGGCATTTCATAATAAGTTTTATTTGATCGTCTTTACAAACACGTTTATTCATAATGATAGGTCTCCTTTGGAAATAGAGTGAAATGCTAGCGTTGTAGCATTTCCTACCAATCATTATAGAATTAATACATGGTGGATGCCATCCACCCTAAAATTAGGCGCTTACGTTTATACAATGGTTGAGATGGCAAAGGCGCATGACCTGAATGTTTACGGATATCTGAAATTTCTGCTGGACCATCGGCCAACGAAAGAAATGACCGATGATCAGCTCGCAGAGCTTGCACCCTGGAGCCAAAAACTCCAATCTATCAAAAATCGCATGTGAATTATAGTGAATTACTCCAACTCGCAAAGGGCTGGGGTAATTTTATATCTGGCCGCATCATTATTTGGCGGTTACAAAAGAATTATGGGATGAGAAGATCACCGACAGCCTGAACTATCTCTTCCTGCTGGCAGCGATCATAAAAGAGGAGGGTACTTATGAACAGAATTGAAACGAAGATCCTGAACTGCTCCGCCGTTAGCGAAGCTGAAAAGACGATGGTATTTGCAGCCAGGCTGACACAGCGCGGGCATCTGATCCACAACATGGAAGATCTGGTCCGACTGTACAATCAGTCCTTTACTATTGATACCGTAAAAAATATGGGACAACTCCCGCATCCTGCCATACAGAAATTTGCCGTGATTACAGTAGCTGTAGTAGGCGCCAGCCGGAGATTTCTTTCCCAGATCACCCGTCATCAGAATGAGGTAAAATTCATGAGCGCATCCCTCCAGTACAGCAACTATTCCGGGGAAGCAGATTTCGCAATACCCTATGAGATCCTCACCGCACCAGCGGCTATCAAAGAATTATATGAAAATAGCTGCCGGACCGATATGGATAATTATGAGCGTCTCTGCAAAACCGGCATCAACCACGACTCAGCAGGATATCTGACGCCCCAGGGATTAAGAAATGTTCTGCTTATCAGCGCGACACCTTACCAGTGGAAACATATGATCGGGCAGCGTTCCTGCAGACGCAACACGGATGAAATGAGGATCGTGATCCTGAATATCTGGAAGGATCTGTACAAATTAAGTCCAGTACTTTTTCTGCCGGAGCTGACAGGTTCATTCTGCCAACGTGGGAAATGCCTGGAAGGGAAAATGAGCTGCAGAAATCCTCTCGACCGCTCCCTGACTCCGGCTGATATCATCTTACAGGATTATCCGCTTCTCGTGGGAGGTGAACTCGCATGAAAATACGACTGATTGATTTTGGCGTTTCCAAAGAACATTGTCCCTTCCGGCCTCATGAAAATGATGCCGGAGCGGATGTATATGTTCCCTTTGACTGCACCCTGAACCCCGGTGATATCATAAAAATACCACTGGGATTTGGACTGGAAATCCCTGACGGATACGCAGGATATGTGTTTCCCAGGAGCAGTCTTGCCGTCAAAGGTCTGGTATGCGAATTGCCGCCCATCGATTCCGGATATCGTGGTGAAATCCATGCCATCGTTAGCAATGTGAGTAATGTCCGACAGACGATTAAGAAGAATACCCGGATTGGCCAGCTGGTCATCACACCTGTAATTATTGCTGATTTTGTTCTGGAACTTGGTACAGAGCGTGGTACCGGAGCCTTTGGCAGTACTGGTCTCTAATCTTTTACATCCTATATGGTCGTTGATTATATCAATGACCATATAGGCGTTTTCTCATGTTTTGTGAGGTATTATTTTCCCTCTTCAATTTCATTGTTACACTTTTGCAAAGCCCGAAACACCGCTTCTCTAGAATAACTTTCATCATTTATCCTTTCCACTAACCACCAATAAACTGAAGAATTATGAGCTGATAAATACTCCGTAAAACCTTTTGAGGCTTCTGTATAATTATCCTCATCTAACTTCGTATATGCATTTCTCAAATTATGGTAATTGCCTTGCTGTTTTTCATCCATTTCAAAAAGAAATATCATGAAGAAAAATGCGACTAATCCTAATGTCCATACCAATATGTTGTTTCCAAGCTTATAATTTTTAATTCTTTTTAAATTCACCTGCACATCGACTCCCGAAAAAATAATTGTACATTTATGAAACTTCTTATTTAAATATTACATCTGAATAGAAAAGGTTTATTTGATATGTCTCTAGCGCTAAGAATTCGTTATTCCACTCTCTATTATCATGTTTTAAAACCTGTTGGAGTACTTTTTCATTTATTTCCATTTTTTCATTGCTGTCAAAATAATAAATAACTAGAGTTATAGACGGAAACTATCTATATTCGAGCTCATTTTATATATCATTCAACAGATGGTAAAACGAAGATATGTTCTATCATCAAAACTATTATTTCCAATTACCAATCCTTTAGTAGAACGATATATCTTGTAACAGAATGGATCCTCCGCTAAGATTTTTTTTAATCTTTCTTCACTTTCACTAAGTGTAGAGAACAATTGTGGATATCCATCACTTGCTAACACTATTTCTGCATTCTCTGGAACTTTTACTTTTTTTATATTTTCAATTGGAAAATTTTCCGGAAGACACGTGCCATTAAATACGCAATATCCATATTTACATGTTTTATTTTGGAGAAATTCTTGTATCTTAAGAAACGGAAGTAAGTATTGTCTAGCCACATCATTTTCATACAATTCCGCTTCCGTATATCCCTGCGCCAATAAAGCATGAATTGCGATGGATCTTGTTTCTGCAAATACTTCATCCACTCTTTTACTATTTTTTTCAACAACACCATTTATACTAAATTGGCAATCTCCCACAGACCATATTTCTTGTTTTTTACATGAATAAATCACTGCCGAGGCAGACATATTGGGGAAATTATGTTCTTTTGCAAATCTGACAATTGAATCTTGTATTTTTTCTATAACGGCATTACACTCTTCAGTCCCTTCTAAATGTTGCAATATTTCAATAATAATATCACGAGCGAGTTGTCCTCCCGTTTTCCCATTTAGCGTACCTTCAGATTTACTGGTAGTTCCATCAATAACCGCCAAAAAATCCTCACCCAGGTAAAGACCATCTTCATTTTTATTTTCGTTTTTATATTTGCTGACAGTATAATATTCATGTAAAAAGTATTTATTATTCATAAACATCTCCCTCCTTTAGTAATAGAGAATTTAACTGTTTCATTAATTGATTTTCCGAATATTGATATAAATTTAACATCTGGCATAATCCCAGTTGTAATTGCATACCAGGAGTCAATTTTACCGAGTCCATAACTATAGCTATTATTTTTTTGTGTTCGTTTACCGCCATTGTGATTTCTCTTCTAACATTTGCAGACAAAATTGAATTAAATGATAAAAATACTATTACAACCTGACAATGAATTAAATGTTCACCAATCTCTTCAGGCCATTCTTCACCAAAAGTAATTCCATGATCAATCCATATCCGAAGACCATCTTGTTGTAATTTATTTAATAGTGGAAATACTTGTTGTGAATCACTGTGTGCATAACTTATAAATGCATAAGGTTTATCACCTTCATAAACATGGAACAATTGCGACTTTGTAACATGGCTTTCTTTGTCGCCTCTAGTGGCAATATTCTTTTTATCATAGGATGTATTTATCATCTTTTGAATATTTTGTAGCTCTTTTGTAAATTCATATCTCTGTTTTTGAATTGATATGGCAAGCTTATAATTTTGATATGTCATGATTGTTAGTGCATAATCTGCTCTAGAAGAATCTTCTAGCGAAATTGCTTGGTTAAGTAACTGTTGTGCCTCTATGAACCTATTCTTGAATCCTAAAATACGTGCTTTGGTACAATAAAATTTAGCATACCCTGGATCAAGTACTATGGCTCGATTTACTCTATCCAATGCACAATCGTACCACTTTGACATAATGAATTGTTTATCATTTTCATTACATTGTTCACATATTGTGGCAAATGCATTACAAAAAGCTTGTTGAAAGCCAGCAACATCATTCATTTTCATTGCATCTTCAAATGCCATTTTAAGTAATTCTTCGTAATCATAAAATGATTCGCTATGTACCATATATTGTACCAATATATGATTATAAGTTAAATGATTCTCAAACTTTCTATTTCTTTGAATTAAATCATTCATAAATACGTAGTCTTTGTTTCTCCTATAATAACTACATAAAAGGTAGAATGCTTCATAACCCCATTCATCATCAGATGAAATCATATATTGAAAAACTTCTACATACTCAGGATTCGCACAAAGTTCTGAGTATTTAAAAATCTTTTTTTCATATTCATGAGTCCCTTCCGGTGACAGCTTACTAAAATATTCTTTTACTCTATTATAAATAGTAGTATTCATTTAAACCAACTCTCTTATATTATACCTCAAACATAAAATTCTTTTCTTCTACTGATTCTCTCGAAAAAAATATGTACATACGCCAATAGCTTGATAATCCTATTATACATCTCAACACACATATTGGGCAATGAAAATGATACTGGTGTTCCTCTCCCTGCTATTTGCTCCTTACTTGGCAGACTGATTTATTGAGCTCTCATAGAATTCAATTCTTTCTTCTGCATATTCTCTGGCATCAGTCTCACATTGCTGTTCATAATAATCCGTATAAGCATCTTCTCCATCATTGTAATGCTCAAATTCTTCTGCATATATATTAACTTTACGAAAAATCCATAAATTTTTATTACTCACCTCAGTTTCTTCGTATAAATCAACCATGCGATGCTCGAAAGAATGGAATGCCTCATGAAGCAAACACTGCAATGCGTCTTGGGCACTTCCACTTAGCAGCAAATCCATGTCTATTATGATTTCATGCTTTGAATCGTCATAACGTCCCAAGAGACCTTCTTCCTCCAAATTAGCAACACAAACGTTCAACTCGTTTGATATTCCCAAATAGCTTCTTTCCAGGTTCGCAATAATCTGAAGCACTCCCGCCTTTTCCTGTACTGTAAGTAAAGTCCAGATGTTTTCATCTAATAAAGCAATTGTTTCCTCACTTTCAGAAAGAAGCTGATCATATATATCTACTGTATCTGAAGGTTTTACGGATGATTGAATGATGGACGATCCAAATAGAAAGTTTCCACCTGCAACAATCAAAATAACCAGGAACCCCAGCCCAATGATCCTTTGCGTGGCTCCAACGATAGTAACTATTGCTGACCGGATAGTTTTCCTGATATAATTTCTCCGTTTTATCTGGCGTTGCATAATATAACAGCCGATTATAATTGAAATACTCACTGTAATTGAAAGGGCTGTGATAATGAGATTTCGGTGGATTTGAAAATATGTAAGAACAGTATATACTCCATACCCTGTCACAATATTAAAGAAAACACTAAAATCATTTCTATCCTTTTTTATATTGCAGAGAATTCCCAAGATACAAGCCATTCCTAAAACAAGTAAAAATATAATTTTTGATTCCGTAAACGAATAATTCCCAACACAACGAAATAATATATTCTTATATAAGAGCCAAGTAACAATCACCCAGAATAAATGTTCCAAAAGAAATTCCGATTTTGTAAGCGTATTGTTCCTCTTCATACCGTACCTTCACCAATCATTTGAATTTATTGAACACAACATAAATCATTTCTTTGCCATTAAATGCTGTCCTGTCTATTTTCTTTACAAACACATTCTGCCATCTGCAGGCAGTTTCATCACCCATAAGTTTTATTCAGGGCAAAAACAATTTTATGAAACTACTAATCCTCAGAGATGGCGCCGAAAAGCTCCTCGAAACGCCGCTCGAGTTCCTTCTGCAAGTCATACTCTTCCTGTCTTGTCGTATTATGGGCCTGTTTACTCTGTGTCGCCTGCCTACTTCTTCCATTGTCAGGCTCCTCTAACGGCAGTCGTATACTCTTCAGAAATTCTAAACGCTTATTTTCCTTCATTACGCTCCCCGCTTTCCCTGCGATATAATCCATCTGTTTGTATCAATCTCATATTGATTCTAACGTGTAGCCTGAGACATCTCTTTCTCAACATGTTTCTCATAGGCCGCCGTTATTTTCTTATACATCTCGTTCTGGAAGATGTTATATCTCTTTGTAAAGATCGGCTTCATGCCACGCCGGAAGATAATTTCCGATCCAATCGGCATGTACAGGACATCCTCCAGGGGTCTGTTTGCTCTTACTGAAACGCTCCTTCCTGTATCAAGATCCATGGATCCCAGAAACACGATAGTGTCACAGTTGTTGATAATAGTGGTCGCCTTCTCGTTGCCATAAATGGAGTTCAACTGCGACTCTGACTGAATCAGCACCGTGACAGACAGACCCTTCTCACGGAAAATGGACACATACTGATCGAACATATTCACGGGACAGCCGGTGGCAAAATCATCCGCAAGAACATCAACTGGTATCGGAAGCTTTCCGTTTGCCTGATCTTCCGCAAACTCAAAAAGTTCCTTAAATACGGTTCCGTAGAAGGAGGAAATGAAGCTGTTCAGCGAAGAATTAACCGGACTGGTTGTTATAAAAAGCACCGTCTTTTCAGAAGCCAGTTTCTCAAAATCCACCATCTTTTTCATGCGAAACATTTCCTTCAGTTCCGGAGTAAAGATGGAATCGATTGTGGTATTTAACGCCGAAAAAATACAACTGGCAGTTTTGATAGGAAGCTGTTTAAACGATTTCCAACAGGACGCTGCAAAGGATGACGGATCTTTCTCTGCAAGATACTCAAACTTCCTGTCATAGTTCGTGGTAATAACACCGTTTCTCTCTTCAAAAGTCAGCTTGTTGTGGAACTCCAGCACATCTGCGAATGTAGGGGTGTCCTTTGTCTGCAATATGTAGCATATCTCCGCACTGAAAAGACTTGTTGCACCGTCATCCCAGTACGGATCAGCATTTGACTGAGCCTTCAGAGGATTGGCCAGAACGATACTCCGAGCCAGAAAGGTGATGTCGTTATAAGAACCAATGTGCATCAATGGATCGTACCCACAATTGCCCTCGCTGGGATGCACAAAATTCAGATCCAGAACCTTATACCCTCGTTTTTCCATCACTATAGAGTACTTCTTCACAATCCTGCGCTTCGTCACCGTAGCAATGAGACTCTTGTTGAATGTCTCCAGAATCCGGGGCTCCATAATACTGACTGTCTTCCCACAGCCGGAAGTGCCGATGACAAGGATATTATTATTCAGTCCGGTCTTCTGTGGATCCGAACTGAAAATGCAGTTCTCGCCGTCTCCAAGGATCACTCTGTCAGTATCACTCCCTGCCCCGGATTTCCAAAGCATTACCTCATCAAAAGAGTTATCGGTTACATTCGTCTGACTATCTTTATTGATCATGCACATTCCTCCATCATTTCCTTAAAATTCTTAATACCATCCGCAAGTCTTATCTCAACCGCTTCCTGCGCTGAGAAGTAATGGTCATAGGATGTCAGTTCATCCATCTCTTCTTCCGTCTTACCAGTATGGAAAGCCAAAAGTTTATTTATCATTGCCTTCGTCTCCAACAGACTTTCGGAAATGGATTTGATAGAAGATGCATTGCCACCGATTTTGCCTCCAAGTAATGGCTCATGAAGCATAAGCTTGCTATGCGGAAGCATGTATCGCTCTTTTCCGCAGGCAAACAGAACAGCCCCCATGCTGTAGGCACATCCGCTGCAGAAAGTACGGACAGGGGCTTTGGAGTCGACAATAGCATCATAGATAAGCAAACCATTATCAATCTCCCCGCCCGGAGAGTTGATGAACACTGAAATCGGTGCCTTGTCATTCTCCAAATTCAGGAGCATCATCTGCTTGAAAAAATCCATAGCGCTGTCAGCATTGATTTCGCCAGTGATAAATAACCTGCGTTCACTCATCAGTTTAGAGTCAAGCGCAACTGTCTGCACACCGTTGCTGCTCTTCAGTAATACAGGTGTACTCATTAAGCCTCACCCCCTTCTGCTCCAAAAAAATGCTTTCTTATGTGCGGCTGGTCAGAACCAGCACCGTCATTAACAAAAGGATTCAGCCGGATGCTTTCTGGCCTTTCATCGTCTTCATTACTGTCCTCACCGATTCCAAGTTCCGATGCGAGTTGGGCCAATAAATCACCGATGGCTTCTTCACTGACATCTCCGTTAAGCGCTTCCTCCAAAGCAGAACGAAGTTCATCCTCTGTCGAAGGTACTTCCTTCTCGCACTTAGTAATTGCATCTTTTGCATTAACTCCGCCAAAAATTATATCCACAATACCCGGTGCATAACGTTTGATCATCGCCGCCGTACAATGTAAGCTGTTCTTGACCACAGCCGTGGACGGCAGCAAATTTTCGCAATCGACATAGCTTCGGAATCGGATTTCGCCGTCCCTGAAATCAAGCTCGAAGCAGCCGTTTTTCAATCCATAATTCGCACGGCAGATAAATTCTGCCATCTGAACCATCATCTCAGAATCTTCATAATCTGCACCAAGCGGACATATGCCATAAGTGACGAACTCATTATCAAGCACATCAATCACATAGCTGATTTTCTGGATCTTGCTTCTGATTTTAAGACCAAATCTAAAGATTCCTGTTTCTTCATCAAAAGAATAATGCCAGTCATCTTCTTCCAGAAACTGCTTAACAACATTAACAATTTCATCTGAATATCCATCTCTACTCATAACTTGTTCTCCCTTTCCGGGAGACCCCCAGGCCTCCCTATGCACTCCTTGCCATATCTGTAACCATCTGTCGCTCCGGCAAGCTGTACCAGGTACGGTTTCCCGCCTCATCCAGTTCATACAGGTTCTGTAATGTCTGCCGGACATAAAACAGATCCTCTGTATACAGCAGACCGTCTATCTCACTAATCAGACCTCTGCTTCGAAAATACTGATCGATTTTTACGCAGTGCTCATAGTTCTCGCCGCAGATGACAAGCCGCAGCACTGCCTCGTGCCCGTAATAGTTGTTTTCACGATAACGACTGTCATTGATCAGGGTGTAGTAACGATTCACTTTGTCTGCCAGCTTACGCATCTTCTCTCTATCCACAAGTGCAGCTTCCTTACTTATAAGATAAAAGCCATTACTAACAGTGCGATTGAGATCTGGATAGCATAATTCACAAAACCATATTTCAGATACTGTGATACTCCCCAGGATACTTCTGTTCTATCTGACTCTGTGATACCAGCATTATTCACCTTTCCTGAAAGAATGAATCCCGCCGTTGCAGACCACATGAAGAGAGAGCTTCCAGCACAAATTGCTGCGGCATATGCGACCGCGATCCAGTCAGACTGTGCACTCAGTGGGCCATTACAGAGCTGTACGACGATAGGCATCATTGCTGCAGCTGCAGGTCCAGCACTGAAGATACCAGCCACAATGGATGTGATCAACATAATCACCATAACAAGCAATTTAGGATTAGCAATGTTTGCCTGGAGGAACGCTGCAATCATGCTGAGAATTCCTGTCTCACTCACTACTTCCGCGAAGAAAAGAAACGAAGCGATTGTAAGAACCGATTTAAGATCCATTCTCTGTCCTACTCGCAGTCCTTTTACAGCGCAAATAATCATTGCCACGCCATAGCCTAGAATTGCGATTACTTCAGGAGGGAGTACATTCTGAGGGATAAAACTCCACGCAAGTAACATACTTACAAACACACATCCAAGCCATTTCAGAACATCATATCTGATCTCGATATTCTTGTATTGACTCTTGAGATTAGTGACCGCAAGCTTTCTAATTGCACCATCATCCTGCTCTTTCTTCACACACATGCCCCATACTGCAATAAGTACAACGGATGTAATTGCAAAGAGAGGGAACGCATGTGTCAGATAGCTTAAGAACGAAGTAATTCCACTCGTCATGATTACGATAGCCGGGAAGTCGCCAACCGGGCTCGCAGCACCTCCTGTATTAGAAAGGGCAAGAATCACTGCAAAGAATACACTAACATATTTCTTGTCAACTTCCAGTGTTTTCAGAAGAACAAATACAATAGGAAGAATCATCATTACGGCTGTAATGTTGTTTAAGCAGGACGAAATCATAAACATCATTCCGCCAAACATCATTAAGCATAAACGCTTTTTCCCCTTTGACAGTTCTGCAAGCTTAATCGCGAGCATCTGCATAATGCCAGTCTCAGCAATGAGGTTGGTAAACAGCTCCATTACGATGAGGATTACCAGAACATCATATGAGTAGTTTCCCATAACCGACTTTACAGGTATGTTACAACTAATTGCCAAAATAGTACCGACAACAAACATCGTTGCGATAAGAAGCAACGAACCATTCTCCTTAAGTCGGCTAACAACTGATACTTTTCGAACAGTATCATTTTCTGCTCTCTGCTCGGTCAAACAATTTCTATTTACTGCAATCGTATTTGCCATCATTCTGTCCTCCATACGGTATTAAATCTATCTCGACTCACTTCCATCCATCCCTCATATCGAACTGCATCTTCCAGTTCAACATAAGGAACGAATACTTTCTTACCCAAGAAACCGCTATAATGATCAATCATTCTATAGGTTTCAGGAAGCACCATCAATCTCCCTCCTGCCACATATCCACAAGCAACTACAAGACCATTGCCAGGATAAAATGCTTCAGGGAAATATGGTTCTTCCAGTAAAGAAACTCTCATTTCTTTTGGAAGATTGACGCTCAATCTATCCTTGATTTCCTTCTCCATATCACAAGGAACAAGAATGGTAGCCTCATTCTCCGTTCCATGCTTAGCAAGGTGATCAATCAGGTGAATTTCTGGAGTGAGGAGCATGTACTTATGCTTCCCGAAGGCAGCCAGCCAATCAGCAATTCTAGAAGTATTCTCTATCAGCTCCTTACCAGGCAAAGGCATTACTTCACCTGCCTTTGCCTGAACATCAGCACTGCTTAACACCTCAACCAGGTTATTACCTGTCTCAAAGAAACCAATTTCTCTAACTGTCTTCAGCATATCCATATTACTGTTCTCCTCCTTTCACCTTCTGCAAGTATGCAATCAGTCTGGAAACAACTGCGATCTCATACGGTGATGTTTCAAGGACACGAAGGAAGTCTACGCCTTCATTACCATAGATACCCGTATATATTGCTTCAGCTTCCTGCCCAAGAATAGGGCTAGTCCATCTTGTGAAATTTGCATTCATGTTACGCTACCTCCTTCTCAATCATTCCAAGTACCTGTACTACCAAAATCTGAATTTCAGGCGGTGCACCATACACGATTTCGACTGCCGCAGCCGCGGTATCTTCATCGCCAAAAGCATCTTTGAATACCTTCCAGTCGTTCTCATCAAACTGAAGGGAAATCATACCCTTACGCTCATGAGGCGGAACCGGATGCTTAGGTCTGTGTGCCATATGTTCATTCATGCGAATCTCCTCCTTTGCATGACCATCTTTCTTTACAGTTGCAATCATCATAGCTTTTACCTCCTCAACTTTGTTCTTAGCTATTTGCTACTCCTATGTTATACATTTCCTCTTGTACTCCTTTCGAGGGGGATCTTATGCAGCCTCCAACCCTTCAAAAGTATGTACTTTGTTCTCAACATGAATCACACTGTCGCATCGATCAACAACGTTCTTATCGTGAGAGATGTATACCACACCTGCGCCAATATTCTTTGCATATTCTTCAATGTGATTCAGCACCTTTTCAGCTGTCATAGCATCCAAATTTGCTGTACTCTCGTCAAAAATATACAGTTTAGGCTTGCGAAGAAATGCTCTTGCAATGGAAAGTCTCTGACACTCACCACCGGACAATCCGATTCCATCTTCACCGATTTCATAAGCCAGAGCATCTTGAACCTTAGAAGATGCCTTGCTAACCTTGTCGATCAGTGAATCTAACAGGCATGCTTTTCTCAATGCGCCACGCATTTCTTCATCAGTTACCTTTCGATCCAGACCGTAGATCAGGTTATCTCTAATTGTTCCAGCAAAGAAGAACGCTTTCTGAGGCATGTAGAAAAGCTTATCAGTAAGCTCTTTCTGACTATAACCATCCAGATCATTACCAAACAGGGTGATTGTGCCTGATGTATATGGATAGTATCTTGTAAGACTTCTAATCATGGTAGTTTTACCACAACCAGAATCACCACAAAGAGCGACAATCTTATCACCAGGAATATGCAATCTGTCATAGTATGCTAAGGTCTTGTTCTTCTCAGGATTTTTAATGGCTACATCTCTCAGGAGAATGCCGTTTTCAATCACTTCATGCTCTGCGGATTCTACGGAGAAAATACTATCCTCGCCAGAGTCCATAACTTCTGTCAGCACTCTTGCCTTCACAACTGAGGATGCTGTCTCATCCATGAATCTGTACACTTCGTCAATAGGTTTGATGAGCTGCTGGAATAACATGCACACAGAAATGACAGCACCTACGTTCATTCTTCCATCCGCAACAAGAACAATCGACGTAAACAGAACAATTACCTGAAACACGATCTTACATGCCTGCTTAACGCAGTCAAAAGCTCCCATGTAGCGATGGTGTTTCTTCTCAGTTGCACTAACCTTATAGATTGCAGGCTGAAGACGTACTCTCTCATATTCTTCAGCATCCATGCTTCTGATAAGTTCCAAATTAGAAATAGACTGACAAATCTGACCATCGAGACCATTCTTCTGCTTAATAATGTTTTCTCTGATACCATTCTGAGAACGAATCTGGAAAACAGAAATCAGCAGCGTTGCTACAAGGTACATTACCATAACACCTGCCATGATAATTGGAGCATTCAATACAACCTGAACCAACGTGCAAACAGCTGTCAGTACCGTTGCGAAAATGTCATTGCAAAGGATCTTGATCAACTGACTCAATCCCGCAACGCCCTGATTCAACTGCGCTGTTTTTTCGCCACTCAAACAACCGGTATAATAAGAAACAGGCATCTTAAGAAGTTTTTCAACGCTAGTCTCTCTTACTTCTGCTTCATGCGTTGCAATTACACAATCCAACAGAACACGTCTCAGAATTGTGATACATTCAGCGGCAAGATAGATAATTCCGAAAATTGATATTGTCACAATACCCTGTGCAATCGTGGCAATACCACCCCCAGAAATCTCCGTATAAATTTTGCCAAGTCGAACTGGCCAGACAGATGCGAGCACGGAACTGATCATCGCCAGTGCGATAATACCAAGACACTTCATCTTGGTTTTATTAGTCATCAGTTTGAAGTATTTCATCATCTCTTTACCTCCTCTCCTCTTCCGGCAGATGTAGTGTTGTTGGTAATGTTATCTCTCATAGCAGATCACCTCCTTTCTTGCTACTACAGTCTTTACATTGGTTAACGAGTGCTCCAGTGCACGGAACAGTGTAGTTACAACGTTTATAAGCTTCTTGTTGTACCAGGCCTTAAAGCCATAGAGCTCACCGATGGTGCGGCCATGGCAGCCAACGTACTTCTTGACCGAGAGAGAAAACGGAATCTCATAAAAGCAGGTAGCTTTCTCTCTTCTATTGCTGTTGTTATAGGTGGTGATACGGTCGGCGTTCTGGATTGCAAGTTTTGCATTGAGTTTTTTCATGGCTGTTGCCCTCCTTTTTCTTTCTGATACCATTTGAACATCCCATACCTTTTATGCATTACAAACCACGGGAGTTATGGTACAATAAATAATAAGCTTTTTGTGTCTCATTTGATCTGAGAATAGAGTAATGTTTCTTTAAAAAAGGATGCAATCCCACCCTAGAAACAGTAATTTGAAACTGCGAAACCAATATAAAAGGAGATTGATTTATGGCACAGGATTATTATTCCAAACGTAATAAAAGTTTGGGAATTACATGGGACAAATTGGATCAACATATATGTAAAAATACCCAATTATGCCAAACCCCTTTAGGGCAGCAAGAATTCATGGACAAAATGTTCATGAGACTACCTGATGCCCAAAGCGATACTCCACAAGAAGGGGCTCTGTATTTGGCTGCATTTGCCCCTGAAGGGAATCCCAAATCTAACAGCATAAGAAAATATGTCGGATCCATGTATCATGCAAAAAATGACAGTTCTTCCCGATTTAAAAATGTAAGAAACCATCTTTTAAAGCAAAAAAACAAGTCCCTGGAGAGTTGGGACTACAGGACACATCCGGATATTCTCGCATTTCAAGCTGTATGGGAAGAATTAGTTCCTTCATCAGCTAAAACTGATTATAATGAAAGTCTGGAAAATGCCATTGATGATATTCTGCTTGATATACCACCAAATAATCTATTCATCACAGAGCGCTTATCAGCTTTAACAGCTAACCATGAATACTCACTTACTTTGGCTATCCTATCAGTTATCGCATCTACATTATTTTGTTTTGGTTGTGGCAATACACCTTTAAGTGATGACGATTATAAACTGCATGCTTTAGTTCTTCCACCAATTCCCAAACGAGAAGAATCATCAGAGTTGAAAAAGGCACGCAAATTCGTTGAAAATAAAGCGGGAACTTTAGAAGAACTAATTCAAAAGATGAAACTTCCTTTAAAAAAACCAGCAGAGCAGGGAGATGCATATTATCTTTTGGCACAGTATGCATATGAGATAAATAAAAATCCGAACTTGACCGACAAGGAACACTTTGAATACAATCAAAAATTTGACCGTTACCTGAAGCAAGCAATTCAATATGGTAACCGAAAAGCAATTCAGTTGAGTAATGAAAAAAAGGCTGCTGAATTATTAAATCAAGCCAGAACTATTTTTAATGGTGCTAATCAAACGGACATTAACGTAGCAGAATGTTGTAACAAGTGCTTGCAGATCCTTAATTTCACACCTTCTGTCGATACAATATTCCGTGGAGAAGCAAGTTATATTCTCTACAAATACATCAAACTTGGCCTTTTTGTTTCGCCGTCTGGTGAGACCGAGCAAGATTATCTCGGATTAAGTCACAGACTTGGATACCCACTGGCCAAGGATGATTGGTTAGCTTCCAATACATTTTCTATTGAACCGCAATTTGAACGCGCCATTGTAGAAAACAATGGTATCTGTTATGCAAATGTAAATAACATTATTTCTGAAACATTTGCTAAAACAGTTCCCGAATCGTGGAAAACCGAAAATGGTTTTATTAGTGAATATAACATTGCATCTGTTTCTGAAAAAATATATGAAAACTGCCGATTGCTTTTTTTGTTTGTAGATGATGATTATAGCCAGAACTTACAGGATTTCTTTGTGCTCATGCAATTGATAAAAGAGTCTTCTCTGGAATCAACAGAAAACATTGAAATTTTTCTCCGTCACGAATTTGAGGCCGCGAAGCTACTCGTCGATACTGCACTGAACCATCTGTCCAACTATCAAATAGCCGTTTATATATTGGATGATGATAAACTGGCTGCACAGCAGTTATTATCCTGTCATCCATTATTTTATCCGATTAAATCAATCGATTTTAAACTATTAAGCAAGAGTGTGAAAGAAGCTGCTGAGCAAACACAATCTGAAAACTTAAAAAATACATTTGAACGACCAATTTTAAATTTCATTATTTTAGGGAACACACACGTAGCTGAATGGCTTGTTCGTGAAGCCTTCTGGATGATGGGATTTAAAGACAATCTTATAAAGAACAGAATTACTATCCTGGCAAATGATGGTAAAGCATTTGAAACAAAGATTAAATCCAAATATCCAGGCATGGTTAAGGGAAATTTGAAAATAGATGGTATTGAGTTTCCAGTCATCGAGGGAATCAATGTCGATTATAATTCTCCGAAACTATATCAGGAAATAAATAAATTGCTGGATATTTCTCAATACAATTATTTCGCTGTTGCAACTGAATCTGATGAAGAAAATCTTTCTCTTGCAACGAAGGTTCGAGAACTCCTGATTAGAAATTATATATCAAACAAACGAAAACAAGATTTAATGGTGCCTCCACCAGTAGCATTCTTATGTAGAAATGATAATCTTTCTTGGATTAGTAAAAAGATGATCGTTGAAGAGGAAAACGAAGGAAATCTTTGGTTTAACTCGTGGAAGCTTATACCATTTGGAGAGATATCAAGACGTTATTCCTTTAACAATATTACAGGGGGAACATTTGAAGAATTAGCTCGCTGCATTCATTATCAATACAATAGTGTGAATCCACAAGAAATTTATATACAGAATTCTGAAGGAACTTATGAACATACTGAAAAATGGAAAAAAGCTACAAAAGATTATTATCTGAAACAATATAATCAGGATAGTTCCTTCTCATCTGCATTAAGCATGCCTTATCGTGTTTTCCAGTTCCATGATCATGCAGATAATCAAGTAATACCTGTTGCATGGGATATCTGTCAATCAACAGAATTCTCATCCGTCCATAAACTCAAAGCGCTATCTAAGCAATTATGGAAATTTTCAAATGAAACTAGTCGGACAGAACAGGAACAATCCGTAGCCGAATGGGAGCATGCCCGTTGGGTAAAATGGATGATATCCCGTGGATGGATGCCTGCAACTATTGATGAAGCCGTATTTGCAATTGAAAATGGAAATCCACGCCAACAGTTGTTCATAGCCAAATTGCACCCCTGCATCTGTTCTTATAAGGACTTAAAAGTCCTTCAAAATGCATTACTGGCCAGATGCAATATGAAAAAAGATTTCTTTACTTACGACCTACTAAATATACAGGATACTAACAAACTACTTGCTTTAGAATGGATTCAATCCATACCTAAAGAACCTGAGCAAGAATTGTAGAAGGAATATTCTTGTAAGATTAAAGAGAGAGATAAAAAAGTGTCTTCGACACTTCAACTCCCCTACCCCTCAATCTTGAGGGATTA
>OBXC01000801.1_pt1 | contig 19236 bp, 26 predicted proteins | sample 1538111 | NCBI WGS metagenome assembly OBXC01 (sample SAMEA2580137, study PRJEB22360) | human gut metagenome | biome: human gut; feature: human-associated habitat; material: faeces | place: Denmark | collected 2008/2010
ACGCAAATACACAAAAATGGGTGCTTTATATTCAATAGTAAATGCCCAACATAATAAAAAGAAAGCTGGTAAGATACCAGTTAGAGCTTATTACTGTAAGTGGTGCAATTTATATCACTTATCAAGTCAGCAAAGACTAAATATAAAGACAGGAGTAATTGGATAATGAAAGATGAGTTCACATACTACACAGTATCTTGGATATTGCAAAAAGAAATTAAATCACGTAAGTTTTATGATAAAAAAGAGGCTTTGAAGTGGAATGAATTACTTCCAGAAGAACAAAGATATGAAGTTAAAAAGCATACAGAAATAATTGAGGTTATAGCATAATGACAAATGAAGAAGTATATGAAAGAATTACTAGCGTACTAAAAGAGCAAGGTATCGGAATTAATCAACTCGAGTTAAAAATTAAAGATGAGACAGGTACATGGCCTAAGTTACATACAACTAAATCACGCTTGAGTTTACCACATACCGTAGCATTCCCTTATCTTACTATGTTTTTCAATGATGATGAACTGCATGAGCTTACACTTAAAAAAATGAATAATTCAGGAACAGTCGGAGAAGCCATAGACTTACTAGATGATTTATTATATAGCTTGAAGCCAAGTAAAGAGTATCTATACAAACAACGGTTGAAGCGCAAAATGCAAAGGGAGGCAATGAGATAATATTACACGAATACACAAGTAAAATAAATAGGTCAAAATATCCACAGCAAGCAGCTAGAAAGATTGCGAATGATCTGAACAAGAAAGAACCTTTCAATAATTATCTAGTCAGCTTTGAGCTTGGTTCTAAAAGGTATATTATTGAAAAATTTGAAATTAAAGGAATGAATAGATGAAGCGTTACTATATAGAAGAAGAAGACGGCAAAGAGATTAAGCGAAAACTAACGACTTTTGCTAATGATGATTTAACACAGCTTTCAGATGATGAACTAGAAGCATTATATTATGAATCATCAGCTCAATTTTTAGCCAAAGCAATGCACTTCATGAAGATTGAGAACGAACTATTTTCAAGAAAGAATGTAATTGTAAGTGATGAAATTCTAATAAATGCTGGCAATAATATTATTGAAGCTATTAATCAGGTAAGCAATTGAATCTAAAAAAGGAGAGTAATTATCTTTATTTTAACAGATGACACAACTAGAAGTATCGTACTAATACAACAAGCTCACAAAAGGGCGGATAAGGGCTTTAATGATATTGTGGCACAATTATATGAACAAGAGTTTAAAACGCAAGAGGAAGCAAAATATGAGCATATAAAGCAAGCTAAGGAGAAAGCAATTGAAGAACAACGAGTTGAAGCTGACAGAATTGTAAGAGAGCATGAACAGGCGACTGAACAACCTAACACAGAAACTAATAGCATTATTGGAAGTGATTGGTCAAACGTAAGTCCTGAACAAGCTAGTGAATATTTATCTAACCATACGGGAGTTCCAGCTGATTGGTGGTTAAAAGTAGCAATGGCAGAAAGTTCAGGTAACCCAATGGCTTTAAATTCTATAGGTTGTTTCGGTCTATATCAAATAAACCAAAGTGTTCACGGTGATTTTAAAAGCGCAACACCTGAGCAATATTTGAATAAAGTTATAGAAATATATAATAGTCAAGGGAAAATGGCATGGGAAGTTGTCAGTATGAATGGGTGGTAATGAGAAAATTTATAAAATATAAAGATGTATATATGGTTAGTAGTGTTGGTGAAGTTTGGAAAATAGAAAATAATAAATTAATTCCCAAAAAATTAAGTCCTTCGAAAGTTGGTTATTTAGTCACCAGTATAAATAATAAAATAGAATATGTACACAGAATTGTTATGACAGCATTTTGCGGTAATAGTGAAAAACACGTAGACCACATCAACATGAATAAACATGATAATAGACTTGAAAACCTCGAATATGTGACGCCGAAAGAGAACAATTTGAGAGCTTATGAAATATTAGGGTCTGAAGTTAGGGCAGGTAAATCTATTCCCGTAAAATGGGACGGCAAAGTGTATAAATCAGGAGCAGAGTTATCGTCGTTGCTCGGAATGCATAGAAGTGCTGTTTGCGCTTCAATCAGAAAGAATAGACCAATAAAAGGCCATTACGCAAAGAAAATAAAAAATTAAAAAATAGAAAGTAGGATATCTTCAATTACAAAAGAAAAACAGCTATAAAGCTGTCTTTTTTTATTTTGAAGTGTTAGCTTTTCCAAACTCATCATCTAATTCTTTTTGATAAACTACATCTGTAATATCTGCTGTCTTTTGGAACGTCGCGAGTAAGCGCGCAGTTTTAACCCAGCGAATAGTTACACCGTCCGAAACATAAGCGCGTTTAGTATCCACAGTATTAAATAAAATCATTTTCTTTTTTCCTTTTCCTTTGTTTGAGTTATTGCCATTGTTTTGCCCTGTAAGACGTTTATTAAGTTCTGCAATAAAGTATGAACGACAACTTTCTACCGTACCACCATGAGCTTCTACGGAACGTCTAGGACAACTTGTACTTGATAACTCTTGGTGTAGCTTCACAGTATCATGATTAGGAGTCAGTCCCCACTGTTTCATATACTTAGCTACGTCATCTAGTACCGCTTGTTCATTTCTCAAGAACTGTGTTAAATCGCCTTCTGATTGGCACACTTCCCAACTTGCATAATTTGCATTACCGTATGAGTTAGCACAATGCCAAGCCATATTTGAGAAGTCAGAAGCCTGTAATCGTCCGTCAGAAGCAACGTAGACATGAGCAAAGCCATTTGCTGGATCGTGATTAGGTAACCAGCCATTATAAAAACTAGTGTTAGCCCCATTTGAACCTGCGTCATTATGAATTACAACCCCAGTAGGGTTATGCCCACGTACACCAGCATTAGTTATATTCATTCTTTTTTGTCCTCCGTTTGCTTTTCTTCAGCTTCAGGAATACTTACACCATTCTTTTTAATAAGTTTAACCAAACCGTCAAACATAGGGCTGATTTTTGCAATCAAATAAATAAATTGACCTACAAAGTATAGCAAACTTACATTAATCACTGTTTTAGCGATATCAGAAGTTGAGGGTGTTTGTGTAAAGTAGAAGACTGCGTATAAAACCCACAGCGAGAAAATCACTGTTAAATCAATTACGAGTCTGTGCTTGAAAGGAGGGTTCATTGCTTCTCTATCTTTTACCCATGTAGCGAACAAAATCGCTAAAATTAAGATAGTCATTAAAATCATTCTAGTTACCATTTTATGTTTGCTTTCTATTTTTATGCTGGGAATGAATCATCAGTGAAATATGTTACTGTTGCCCTGAAATTATTTCTTATTGGAACAGTATTTCCGCCATAAGTAATTGTTCCGTCAGGACTCAAATCAAAGAACGCATATGACTGACCTTGACACGTTACTTGGCAAGGGTATTGTGAACGTGGTCTAAAACCTTCAGGAATATTTTCATTCATTACTTTACCTTGAGGGATTGCCCCAGCAATATTTGCCCCATAAATTCTTAAAGTAATTGCCTCTCCGATACGTTCAGCTGTTGCATTTATCCCATAGCCCATAGGGAAAGATTTTGTTGCGACTTTTCTAGTTAGAGTTCCGTCAATTCTTGCGTTACCGCTTAGTGTTACTTCGTCTAAACTTGTTACTTGTTTCGGTTTTTCGGCTTTTATAACTCCTGTTCCGCTGGTTGTTCTAATATCTATCAAAACTTTCAGTACACCAGAACTATTATTTATATCGGTTCTGTTGCTATTGTTTAAGGTTTCAGCCGATAAGCTGACAGGACTAGTAGTTTGAGTTAAGTCAATATTTGCATGGATATAATTGACAGAATTAGCCTTTAGAGCTATCGTCTCATTCGATAGTTCGAAATATCTTCCTCCTGCTACAATGGAAGTATTAATGTATTGCACGTTTAGAGCTGTGTTAATTGGCTCATCCCAGTCTTTGCGCCTGATAGTCCCATAGTCCATTCCTGTCAGCATCATATATAACTTTGCGTCATTATTAGAACCGACTGGAAACTCTGTACTGTTTGGACTAAAGAATGTAAAGTTTTTAATCGTCATTTTTAACCTTTCTTGAAATTATCTTCGCTTTATCTAAAACTGGGTTATCAGTAATTGATAGCTCTAACAATCTAAATTTTCTACCGCCATAAGGATAACCACCAATTGACACAAATTGACCGACTTCATACAAGAGCGTAGTTTCGATCCTAAGCGTGTTTTTGCTATTATAGTATACTTTACCTGACAAAGTTTCTAAGTGGTCTTCACGAAGCTCTCTGTACCCTGTGAAGCTATCTATTCTATATTTGTCTCCGTAAGTAGCTACATACTCATATAACATTTGGTTTGTCCCCACTTTCTACAAAGATAAGTCTATCACTGAACTCTGTTTTAACTCTGTCTGCTATGTAACCTGAATACAGTTTACCCTCGTACCAAATATCAACCAAGTCATTAACATACAAAGGCAATAGTTCGTTTTGATTAAAGATTAACCTTGTGACGATTGTGGAGGGAGAAATTTCAGCCTTAATAGTAGACATGCCGGGAGGGTTTCCGTGGTCATCTCTATCATAAAACAATGTTTTAACTGTTCTTACATCTGGCAAGTCTGTTCCGTCTCCGTGATAAGTGCTATAATCAATGACATCGCCGTTATTTTTTGCTGTGTACATTTTAGGAGGGTCTATGTAGTCGTCTGCTTCCTTATTTTTGATAAACACAACAGCGAAATTATAAGCTGAACGCTCTACTATTGTTTCGGTTTCTACTGCTACACTTTGCTTAATGTCTACCCTTGTCGTGATTCTACGTCTATTCCAGTTCCTAGAAGCGAAGATAATAAATAACAAGTTCCTGGGGTCTGTTTCAGATGAAGCATGTTGAATAGTTGTAGTGGGTTGAAATTGAACTTTGGAAAATATCCTCTTGGCTACGTCATGAGCTGATGAAGTTTCCGCTTTTCGGTTAATTGTAGCCTTCCCAGCGAAAATACTTGAATTAAAGAAATAACCATAACTCATTAACTCATTCTTATTAGGGTCAATCAAATAGTCAATGATAGCGGAGTTTGTCGTTTTAGTTATTGTATTCGGAACATCAAGACTTTCAATCATTGCCCAAAAATAGTTCTTTAATGTAGCTTTGTTGCCTTCATCTACACTTGTTACAAGATAAACCATATCTAAGTTTAAGTTTCTTTTTTTACCTAGAGTTTCCTCAATTGGAACAACTTCAGGAAAAAGAATTTGAACAATATCGCCAACTTCTACCGAAACGGTCAATGTAGCCGATGAAGTGTAAAGATAACCTGTTTCCCACAATTCATAGTCAATGACTTGACATCTTGCCTTTGGTCTTGGTATCCCTCTTTTGTCCTTTTTACCGTTAGGAAGATTAAAATCAGATATATTATAGTAGTTAGGGTTAAAGTTATCATAAACATTAGCTTCTAACATTAAACGAAGTCCGCCTTTCTCTTGATTTTAAACTCTGCTTTACTTAAGTTGATTAACTCCATTTGACCGTGTTCGATTATACGTGTTCTGTATCGTTCAAAGTCCATTACAGGGAACAAGTTTAATGAAGTAGTACCATTCCAGCCTTGATAAATTTCATCATTTACATCTGTATTGATTAAAATATAATTTTGTACCTGTTCTATCTTAAATACAATTGCAGTATATTCATTTCCATTATCGTCTAAAAATCTAACTCCAGCAGGTGTTTTAGGTAGTTTCGGATATAATATTCCCATAAAACTAAATATTTCGTCTTTTATATCCCAACGGCTTAATCGTTCTATATTTGATTCTCCATAGTAAGTATAGGCTTGGTTTGCTACATAATTATATCCAAAATATTCACTTATATCAGCAGTTGTGAGTTCGGTAGCTGAGGGCAGGTATGAAGTTCGTTGGTTTTGTGACTCGCGTTCACTTGGTAACCAAGGTGTAGCAATTGAACCTGTTTCGAGTTTCAATTTAGAATATACGAGACCCGCTGTGCCTGAAACTTGTCTAATGGTAATGCTATCAGTGACAGCTGAAGCACTATCAAAAGACTGATATTTATAGTCTAATTCTGCTGGAATACTTACACGAATCGTTTTACCTAAATCGCTTTGTTCAATATTATGCCAGTATCTACATAAAATTGTGTTGTAATCATCAGTTCCAACATTTCCATGAGCCTGATAGGTTTGGCCTTTAAGCTGGATAGAAATTGCACTTCCAACGACAGCATTCGACGGTACAAAAATGTCGAAACTAAAGTTCATTGCTGAAACTCCAGTTTTTGACTTAATTCCAGGGTCGTATATTTGATCAGAACTAAATAAAATATTCCAAGCTGATGAAGTTGAAGTTGCTGTTAATTTTTTCGTATTTTTTAACAAATTAAAGTTAGGATAAACAGTAGTGAAATCATCAGTAATGGGCATAACTTCTCCCCACTTATGACCAGCAGTCCATAAAGCCGACTCTGAGCCTGAACCTGTTATTTCGTATCTAGCAGAAATAGTATCCTTAGCTTTCAAAACTACAGCAAAAATATCTAGCGTCCAATCAAAATTATTTCCTAGCTCCTTATCAGGTACGACATAACCAGCACTTGTGCTAACATATCTAGTTATATTTGCATTCTCTCCTAAACTTTTTACATAAGCTGAAAATACGTAAACTCCATTTTCTGGAGCTGTAAATGTCTTATGAATACCACCCCATTTAGCAATTCGTTTTTTGACAGTTAGACCTTTATATGTTCCGTCAGTTATCCAACCACTTGCGTTTTCCCAAGAACCACTAAAATCTTTAGTACCGTCTAATAAATTTAAGTTAGGCAAATTCAAAGAAGGGCTTGCTTTCAGTCTGTTATAGTTTTGTAAAGGTGTTTCGTCCCCTTTATATCCGCCATAAATTTTAGACTTACCAGTGATAACTTGACCATTTTTAATCATGTCAAAAGTTAAGTTTTCGTAGGTATACCATTTTGTAATTATATCAAAAGTTATTTTTTCGCTAAAAGTTCCGTTCTTACCGTAACCCTCTGTCTTTGTGACATCTGCTAGAGCTAAATCAGCATACACCTGAAAAATCTCCGTTTGATATTCAAGTGTAACGAATTTTTGGCTAAGGATATCATTTACGAAGTCTTTCATTAATTGATAGTTTTCTTCTAAACTTTCGCCAAACGTTTCTAGCTTAAACTCTATTTGCGGCTGTGTAATTGAACGTGTCCCCATTACTCCAATGCCATTACTTTGCCAAATATTATTAGTTGACTGTAACCCTAAATTAGAGGGCTGATAAAATCTAACTTTTCCATTTGTAACGTCCCAAACTTTATCGTCTGCTCCGTCTAAGTTGGTATGTATTTTATACTGTCTTACCATTAAGCCCTCCCTAGGTCAAATTCTCGTCTGATTGCTCGTGCTAAGTTAGAAACATCTTGGCCAGCACCACCTTGTACGTTAAATGTATTATATGTTCTATTGTCGCTTGATACGCTGTTCGTGCTTAAACCGTAACCGCTAGAAGATAAGTTGATATCTGTTAAGCCTACTACCATTGAACCTTTGAACAGTCCGCCAACTTTTTTTGCAACCCAATTAATTGAGCCTTTGATATTATCAATTGTGTTTTGTACACCGCCTAGAACGTTATCTATTGTATTTTTTACTCCTCCAAATATATCACTAAAGAAGCCGCCAATACCATTAAATACATTTTTTATTGAGTTGTAAGCATTAGAAGCAATATTTCCAAAAGCGTCGAATACTCTGCCAACTGCATTTTTAGCACCGTCAAATATATCACTAAAGAAGTTACCGACTCCGTTAAATACATTTTTTATTGCATCCCAAGCTTTCCCAGCAAAGCCGCCAAGAGCGTCGAATACTCCGCTAACTATATTTTTAGCACCCTCAAATACTCTACTAAAGAAGCCGCCAATACCACTAAATACATTTTTTATTGCATTCCAAGCATTAGAAGCAAAGTTACCTAGTGCACTAAAGACATTTGCTACAACATTTTTAACACCATTAAATATTCCGGCGTAGAAGCTTATAACAGTATTCCATATTGACTTAATGAATTCCCAAGCTTTCCCAGCAAAACTGCCAATTGCATTAAAGACATTTGATACAACATTTTTAACACCATTAAATAGCCCTGTGAAGAAACCTGTAACTCCAGCCCATGCCGTTTGAATACCAGTAACAATATTTGTCCATAAGGTAGTAAAGAATGTTTTTATTCTGTCCCAAATATCTTTAATACCTTGTACAATTCCACTGAACCAATCGACTAAGCCTTGCCAAATGCCTTTAGCTCCGTCAACTGCTCCGTTCCATATATCAGAAAACCATTGACCAATACCGCTAAAGAACTTAACTACTTTGTCCCATGCACTCTGTAAGAAGCCTACAAAACTAGCCCAAGCCTTTTTACCTGTTTCGGTTTGAGTGAAAAAGTAAACTAGACCAGCAACAACGGCTGCGATTGCTACGCCAAGAGCCACGAATGGATTCATAGCCATTATAGCATTGAAAGCACCTTGTATAGCTGTTCCAATTTTAACTACGTTATTATAAAGTTCAATCGCCTTGACAATTCCATTAATGACTTTTAAAGCTGCGAAAGCACCAGCAAGAGCAACTAAAGCTACTTTTATATTATCTATTGCTTCCTTGCTTTTACTAATTTTTTCCAGAAATTTAGCTATTTTGTCCGTGACTTCTGAAAATTTACCAGCGAATTTAGCTATGGTCTTTGCTACGTTATCTATACTTGTTGAATTTTTCGCTGTTTCTGTATTTATTCCAAAAAATGCATTTATGACCTTCCCTATAATAGAAACTATGGAATTAAATGCGCTTTTTATATTATCCCAAGCCTCTAAAAAGGCTAAAGTGGTTCCATTTTCTTGCATTTTTTGAAACAAGTCTTGAAAATACTTAATAACCTTTGTTATAGTTTGACCAGCACTTTCGCCCCAACCGCTCATTTTATCAATTAAACCACTAATAATAGGAGTTAAAGCTTCAAGTGTAGGAAGTAATGCTAGTGATAATGTTTCATTGAAACTATCCCAAGCGTCACCAATAGTAGTTACTCCCCCACCACCTGCTTTGCCAAGTTTCTGCATAGCCTTATCCAGCATTTCAACCGATATAGCACCCTCTTCACTAGCTGCAGCAAATGAGCCGTACTGTTGCAAAGCTGGGTTCATTTCCATAACAGTCGATTTAAGCGCTGAACCAAGAGCTGTGTTATTGTCTGTCAACTGATTGATGTTTTCAGCTGTGACTTTACCACTTGCTGACATTTGACCGTAAGCCTGAACTACGCCTTTTAACTGTTCGCCAGTACCACCAAATGCTTGGTTAGCTTTTACTAATGCTTCCGTTTTACCAACTGCTGATTTAGCAGTATCACCTAAACCAATGAACGTTGTCGAAAGTTTAATAGTATCTTCGGTATTTGCATTTGTGTCTTTAGCAAGGTTCTGCATAGATTTGCTTACATAATCAAACTCTTGTCCATTGCCTTTGAACTTCATTGTATTTTGCAGTGAAATCATGGCTTTTTGAGTATCCATTGCGTCAGATACCCAGCCTTTTAAGCCATTACCGACAGCACTAACAGCACTAGCACCAATTTGCCTGAATGCACCAACCGCAATTTCTCTAAGACCGCTAAAGCGTGACTTCATTCCGTCAATTCCGCTATTAACTCCCTTAGTATCCATTTTGGCTTCAATGTTCCAAGAGCCTGAACTAATAGCGCCCTCGACTTGCTTAATTTCGCTCTCTAGCCTGTTGGCTTGTATTTCTACTGTTCCTAAATCTCTAGTAAGTTTTAGCCACTTCTTTTGACCTGCTGACGTACCTTTGTCAACATTAGAAAGTTCTTCTTTTAATTTTGTTGCTTTGTCACGTGATAAGCCCAACTGCGTTTGTAAGTTCTTTTGCAATTGCGCCATTTTATCGGTATTTGTGGGGTCAATTTTTAGAGCTTCACGTAAGTTTTTAGCTTCTCCTCTAAGCCCTGACATTGCGGTATTAACGCCTTTAAGTGAGTTCTCGAACTTTGTGGTATTACCGTATATCTCGACCTCAAATGTTGCATTACTTGCCATTACATACCCTTTCTTTTACGCCTTTTCTCTTTTTCTTTTTCCTCTTTCTTCTTCTCTGCAATAAGTTCGATTATTTTATAAACAAGTTCTAGTTCCATTTCCATGAACTGTGTTATATCAATTTCATTATTGCCTAAAACAGTCAAAAGTTCTAAAGTTTTATTTTCCTTTACAGTATCTTTCTTTTTCTTAATCAATGAACTAGAAGAAAAGAAGACTATTTCGTCTTCCGTTTCCTCTTTTTCTTTAACAAAAACAGTCTTACAGAAGATATTGATTAACTCGTTAGTTGTAGGGAGCTCTGTTTTGTCGTCTAATGCGTTTTGCAGTCCTCCGTTACAATCTACCCAAAGTATCAATAACTTGTCTGTAAAGCTCTCCATTTGCTCTGTAAAGTCATCAGGAATATATCCAGCGACAAAAGAATTTTGTAGGTCTGCAAAGTCTTTTAAATCTGTAATAAAGTCCGAACCGGTTAGTTCTAGGTATCTAATTGCATGTTTTAAAATCATCTACAGCCCTTTCAGCTCGTTAAATTTCTTTCTGCCATAATTCGACAAGTTCTTTAAGTCCTTTACCGTCAGTATCGAACTCAAAGCTAGAACGAAAGTCTGCAAAGTCGCTTTTTGCTTTTACAATGTTATCTTGAAAAAGAGCCAAGTATAGACCATATTGAACGAATTCCATTACATCAGTAATTTCTCCGTCTTCTTTTTTAAGCTCTGTGTCCATTGCTTTTTGCTGTTGGAAAAGGTCTTTCCCTGTAATCATTTTAAATTTACGTGCTGTGCTCAATTGTTTTGCCATTTTATTTTATATCCCTTTACTTATTCTATTTTTTCCCAAGTATATTTTTCTGGGTCTGTACTTTGTTCATTTGATTTATTATCAGTATATGTTCCGATATAGCTTGGATAATCTTCAGCTTTCACTTCACTAAACGAAGGCATATATGGAGTGGCTGTTGAACCTATTTCAAGTTTCAATTTGGAATATACAAACCCTGCTTGGCCTGTTACTTGTCTAACAGTAAGACTATCAGTATCGGCTAGAGCGCTGTCAAAAGTTTTATATTTACTGTCTATTTGCATTGGAACGCTTATACGAATTGTTTTACCTAAATCACTTTTTTGAACAACATAAATACTACTGTTAGCGATAAGTGTATTGAAATCATCAGACCCAACATTTGAGTTAGCTTTAGAAGTTTGACCTTTAATCTGGATAGGAATTGCACCTCCAATTGTGGTATTCAATGGTACAAAAACGTCGAAACTAAAGTTCATTGCTGAAACTCCAGTTTTTGACTTAATTGTAGAGTCGTATATTTGATCAGAACTAAATAAAGTATTCCAAGCTAATGAAGTTGAAGTTGCTGTTAAAGTTCTCGTATTTCTTAACAAATTCAAATTCGGATAAACTGTCATAAATCTATCTTTACCGTCTGCACTATATGCAAAGGCTGCGTGGTTAGCCCCGTCGGGCTCGCTAGGGTTTATCTGTTACAGCAACACCCGTGGAAACATCTGCATAACCTTCAGCGGAGAACGTTACAAGATGAACACCGGGCGCAAGTTGTCCGTTGCTTTCTACATTTCCTTGTGCGTCTTTAATCACTGATGTTACTTTTACAGTTCCACCCTTAGAGTCTTTCAAAGTAGCTGGCAAAACGATTGTTCCGTCTTTATTACCCTTTGTAGCAGTAGTTACATTGGGAATAACTGGAGCAACTAATGTAACGGCACCAGCCAATTCCGTGTCAGGTTGCATGATGAATAAGCCTGCTTCCATTTTCTTAGCAAAGTCTTTAGCTTGTTCTCCCCAAATTTCGTACTCAATAGCAGGGACTTTTTTATCGCCATTCAAATAAATATCTGACTCGGTCGCTTGTACTGCCAACGTCCATTGGATAGGGTCTACGCCGTCTACTGAATCTGTCTCTGATTCTTTTGTAGCTTCTGCTGTTGGTCTCAAATTAGGATAAACGACTACACGATAACCGTCAATAAACTCTCCTGTAACTTTATCACGTTTGCGCCCTTTAATAAGGTACTGAACACATTTCGTTTTCCAATTACCAGTAGGAGACCAACCCAAGCCATTTGCGGTTCTTTGTTGACCTAAAATATCCTCTTTAAGCGCTTGGTCTGTTTGAATGAATACCATTTCGCCTTGAAGCAAGGTAGCGCCTTTTTTAACTCCATGGTCTGGTACGTCATCGGCTGGAAAGCTATTGGTTTCCGCTTGGTCCTCCATTGAGCCAACCGATACTAAACCAGTTACGATTTTATGGTTAGTGAACTCTGGTTTTCCGTCACTTCCCTTGGTCATATCAGCTACGATTAGAGCTTCATTACCAAAGAAAATCTCACGTGAATTATAATCTAATTTCATTTTTTCTCTTTTCTATAATTTCATTGAATTAGCATAGTCAGCGCCTTTTTTCAATGTTGTTTTAACGTCTTGCATACCCTTTTTTTCAACTAAGAAGTACATACCATGATAACCGCTAGTGTAATTAGCTCTAGTTCCTGCATTTACCACTACTTTATCGCCTTTTTTAACTTGCTTTAAGTTTCCTGACAATTGCCCAGTATTTTGATATCTTGCATAAGTATAGGTATGACCGTGGCTTCTGATTAATCTAGTTCTTCTACTTGCAGCATTTGCCTTAGCCTTAAACTCTGCTTCAAACCAATCGCCCATGCGTTCTGTTACTTTAGTTTGCATTTCTTTAGCTATGCTTGCTGTATTAAGTAAATTCATTGCCATGGTTGACCACCTGCACCACAAGGCAAATAAACCGTTCCAGTATAATTGTACAAATGGCTATTCTCTGACCAGTTCGTCATATTCCAACCATTTTGCAAAACATCTCCGACTAGTCCTACAAGTTCATCATCAACATCTTTAACAGATAAAACAACTTGATAATAGTAACCCATGACAAAGCTCGTATTATCCATTTTGAGCACCTTTGAGTCGCTAAGTGATAAATATACCGTCTTATCTTCTATCGTGTCCTTAACGCCTAGAATAACGTCATTTAGAGGCATTGTAAGTAAATTGTTGTACCAATCTATATAAGAATCAAATTCATTCATATCCCGTTACTCACGACTCCCTCTAAAATCATCTTGTTATTTTTAGGGTTTCTTTCCCATGTTGTACGCTTGAAAGTCTCGCCTTTTTCGTCCAAGAAATAGTTGAAAATTAAGTCTTCCATTTCTCCGATTCCGTTAAGCTCGTATCTTACATTTTTACCTAGCCCAATCATAGAAAACTCATCAAGTCTTGACTGACTAATTCTCTGTTTAACTGCTGGCAAAGTGATAGGCTTTATAATATTATCTTCTGCGCCGTTCTTCTTCTTAACAGTCGTTTCTACCTGTAATGTAACTTGTGAGAATATCATTAAATACCTCCATAATACATTAACTCTTGTAAAGAAGCCAAACGCTTCATCTCAGCATTTCGCCATTGTTCCGCTGGTTCATCAACAATATTAAGCCGACAATAACAAGAAATAAAGTCTTTCACTAATACGCTTGTTTCGTCAGCTTTAATACCATTTTTTTCTAGCAATTTAATAGCTATTGAACGGAATAAGATAAGTTTACTATCATAAGCTGTTACTAAAATCGGAATACCACAATAGACTTTAATATAATCTATCATTTACTTCCTCCATTTTATTCTTATGCTACTGTAATTACTGCACCAGCGTTATAAGTTTCAACATGTCCGCTTGTTAGTGTTTCAACCAAAATCATGTTGCTATTGGTTTTCCATTCAAATGCGTCAACTTTTGTAATGTCTTGCATGTCGATATGATATTTTTGGTCTACTAATACAGTAGGTTTAACAGCCTTTGTACCTGTATAGACAATAATTTCATCTACTCCAACTTCAGAAGCAATTTCAGTATCATCATTTTTAATACGAACGTTAGCATTTGCAGTTGCTTGGCGTAACTCATCTAACAAGGCTTTGCGGTCTTCTGCTTTAACAATCAAATAACGACGACCAGCAGTAGGACGAACAAAGTCAACCGCTTCTTCAATAGCGTCAGCAAATGGAGTTTTGCCAGCTGATTTAGCTTTTGTAGTAATCTTTTTAATTTTTTTATCGTCTGCTTCTTTTTCGATTGATTTAAAGCCGTTTGTTCCGTCTCCCTCAATAAGCGCAAGGTCAACAATTTTATTAACAATAGCTTGTGTAAGTTCCGCTACAATCAAGTTGTAAAGTTCAGAATATGACATTTGAAGTCGTTTAACACGTTCGGCAAGTGATTGCAATTTATAGACCATTACAGGTTCAAGAGTATCAATAGTGAGTGTCGCAGCCTGCTCTGTTTTTTGTTGTCCGTCTTTGTGAACTTGTGCTTCATTAGCTGAATCAAATGAGCGTGATACAAGCAAAGCACCGACATTTGTAACATGGAAGACTTTGAATACTGGGTTAGTATTTAACAAAGCTGTGTTGATTGATTCAACCAATTTACGTGGAAGTTCAAAAGTTTTGTCTGTGATAGTTACACCATTTTCAGCAAGTTTTGCGTTCCAAGCGTTTTTAATTTCTGATTTTCCAGAGTTCTTTTTCAATACATCAAAAAATTCTGTTACAGCGTTTTGTGATTCAATAAAGTTTGTCATTTTATCTTTTCCTTTTGGTTTTTCTTCCTGTGCGTTAAGTTCATTCTCAATTTTGATAATTTCAATTGAATTTTCCGAAAGTGTTTTTTCTAATTCTTGTACTTTTGGCAAATCTTCAATTGCGTTTTTTACTTCAAAGCCACTAATTTGAGATTTTAAAGATACGTTGTTTTCTTTAAGTTCTGCCAAGCGATTTTGTTTTTCGATTAAATCAGGTTTATTCATATTTCTTTTTAATATCCTCAATTTCTTTCAAAGCGTTACGGCTTTCAATAATTTTGTTGCGTTCTTCTGTAAGTTCTTCGCATAAGGCGTTTTGAATAAATTTTGCGTTAGGGTCTGCTGGTACTGAAACAAGAGAAATTTCTTTAAACTGTGCTTTATTTACAACTAGAGCGTCATTATCATCAAAAGTATAATCTGTAATATAATAGGCAATTGATAGTGAATCAAACGCGCCATTTTCCACAGCCTTGTTAATGTTTGGTGCATTGTCATAAAGCGTAAAGTCAGTCAGGTATTTATTAGAAGCCAAATCATAGTAAACTTTTGCGTCCCCGATGACTTCGCTAGAACCAGTACCATGTTCATATAGCAATGGATATCGTTCTCTAGCAAACTCAATACAGTTAGGAGTCAAGATAATACCATTAAGGTTCTCTACACCAACTTCTGACCCAATACCTTGGAACGACTTAGAACCGTCCTCGTTTTCAGTCACTCTAATTTCAGCACTATTGGTTATTAGTTTCATCTGTGCTTGTTACGTCCTTTCTATTGCCTTGTAGGTCACTTAGGTTTTTAACGGCAACTGCGTTAAGGTTAGCTATGTAAATATCTCCACCCTCGATTGGTTGCTCGCCCATTTTAACAAGAAGTTGATTCTGTGTAAAAATAGGACCATTAATATTTTCATGGTACAAGTCAATTAATTCTTTCAAAGTTGCAAACTTGAATAGCTGATTATCTACAATTATGCGTTCATAATATAAATTATCCTTGATTACTCGTCTGCGGTTTGTTGAAATCAGTTTATAAGTCAATTCCTTTTCAAGTTGGATCAGTAAAGGAATGATAGTGGAATTATAAAAATAAATTTGTTGTTCTTGCGTAGCAGTACCAAGCAAAATATTTTCATTCATAAAGTAACCTGTCAAAAGTTCCGATTTAATAAGGTCAATTTCATCTTTGTTCAAAACGGAATAATCTTTTTTAAGTTCTACAATTTCTGTCTTGTTATCAACTGGCGTCAAACCATTATAACTCGAACCCTCTTGCATGTTCTTTATTGTTGCTAGTGCTTTTTCTCGATACTCCTGTGTATTATCAATGTCAAGAAAGGCATTAATTTTCAACAAGCCACGCAATTTACCTTGTTCCAGCTTAGTTTGAATACTAGCTAGAGCATTATCTAAAATACTTGTGTCCTCATTGATATAAAAAGGACTGATAAGCCTTACTAATTCTTCAGGTTTATATTCTTTTTTATCATTAGCAAACAGTAAGTCTAATAGATCTCCTGTTTCACTATCAAATATAGGGTACAAGTCAACATAGCGCGCGCATAGCAACTTTTTAATTACTTTCTGCCAAAACTCCATGCTATTGTGTTCGCCCTTAGAACTCCAGTTTAGAACCTCGTCTAAGTCAGAACCTGCCATACTAATCAAAGTATCAGATCCAACATCAGATTTTTTATATTTTACATGATTAAATTCTACTTTTGTTATTTCATTAGCAATTTTATTGTGAATGTTAGTCACAAAGGCGCTTGTATATTCTACCGCTTCATTTTGCCATGCTGCAACTCTTTGAGTATCATTGTTTAGTTTTCCACGTGAAAATGATACTACTTTTCCGAATAAGTTCAATTTTTCCCCTTTCTACCATAAACTAACGCCTTTCCCTCGTTTATACTCGCCTGTTTTCTTGTTATGGCAAGACTTACAAAGGAGTTGTAGGTTATCAGGGTTCAGCGCTATTTTCCAATCATCAATATTTTCCCAAGTTAGCTCTATAATATGGTCTACTTCGTATTTTTTAGCACCGAATGCGCCACATCTTACGCAAGTCATCTTGTCGCGTTGTCTTACATAATCACGGACTGCCAACCATTCTTTTTTATTGTACCAGCCACTCTCTCGGACTGTGTCAACGTTATACCTCATCTGACACCGCCATTTCTAATGCCATTGTCAAAGCGACAGTGGGGTCAATTTTATCTTTTTCAAGTTTTTTAGTATACATATAGTCCCCACTTTGTCCGATCTTAACAGCAGTATTATTTAAAGCCCACTGCATGACTTTTTGATTATGGATAAGTTTATTTTCTACTAACTTAGATTTTAATAGTTTAATATAGTCATTCATCGAGAAACCTTGTCGAATAGCTCGTTGGTTATCTCCGTCTTTGTCAAAGAAGTAACGCTCAATCAAACCTTTTAAAATTTCGTATCGTGCTGGGTCATAACCGATTTTTCTAAGTCTGCACCCTGTCTTAGTTCTAAAGTCATTAATATATGGTATTAAGTCATTTACATTAATGTATTCCGTATCAAGTAAAATTAGTTCGCCTCTGTCAACGAATTCAGTCCATAACTCTTGCTGTTCTGTGTCCAGTTGCTCATATTGCGACCTTACAGAGAAAGTAAGTGTATGACTGTAAGTTTTACCCTCTAACTCACAAACGAACGACACAGCGGTTAAATCGCCAATTAAGGATAGGTCAATTCCGACATAAGTTCTATTTTTATTAAATACAGATAAATTGAATTCAGTTAGTTTAGTATCTTGTGGAGTGAAGTAGTAAGCTGTGTCCTGCATAGGCAAGCCCATATTAAACGCTAAGAACTTATTTTGTAACGCTGGGTCTCCTTGCGCAAGCTCATACTCCTCAATAACTCCTGACCACTTAGGGACATTACCAATAAGAGGCAATGCCATAGTCCAATTCTTCTTATCTTTAACCTGCTCATGACTTTCTAGCATGTAAAGCAAGCCGAACGACCTATCATTGTAAAATTCTTCTTCTGATTTGAAGCGTTCAACAAGTTTGTCATAAAGTCCGTCGCGTTTAAGTCCGCCAGAAGTGATGTAAATACTTTGCCAGTTGTCTTGTTTTTGTCGTGAACCTTTATTGACTGATTCTGTTATATCTTCGCCATAGGTATGAACTTCATCAAATATATTTAGTGAACTGTTACCACCTTGCGCTCGTAAAGTATCATTTGTTTGCTTTTTGAAAGTAGTTTTAAAAGACGTAAATTCTAGCCCTTGTTTTGTACTCTTGAAAATCTTGTTTTCATTGTATACTCTTAATGTATCACTTGCTTCCGTTTGATTCCGAACTTGGTCAAATACGTGTCTAGCCTGTGTATTATCATATGCAATAACTAAGCTCTCTCCACCATATTGTCCGCCTAAAATCATCCAGTTAAGCACGCGCGTTGCCATTAAACTTGACTTACCCGATCCACGACCTAAATTAAGGAAAATTTCATTAACTAGGTTGACCTGAACGCCTTTTTCATCAACCATATCATAACCAAGCATTAACTCGTACCACCATTGTTGTGTTGGAAGTAGCTCGATTTTCATCAGGTTACCAGTAGTCAAATAGAAGTTGTCTTGTATCCATTCAATAGCTTGTGTAACACGGTCATAGCGATAAATATACTTATTATGAATGCGTATTTGCTTCTGAATAGTCTTGCGAATGTATTTATTAATAATAATGCCATTTTCTTTGTTGTATTCCAACATTTTATTTAAATAATACATTTATTCAAATCCCTCTGGAACTTCAATTTCTGGCGTTTTATACTTACTTAGTTTATAGTCATCAAGTTCTTCAATCTTAGCTTTAAGGTCATGAGCGCTTGATTCTTCCTGTTGTAATCTCCGCCATTCAGTAGGGTTATAAAGTTCAGGGTTACCAGCCTTGGCAACCATCATCGCTACCAAGCTATCTTTGTCAAGTTCTTTTTCTTTAACCTTTACTTTTTCAACGTTTCCGTCAGCGTCATAGATTGTTTCTGTTTCCTTTAGCGTTCTGACTGTCAGTTTGCTCGCTAATGCACTTTCAGCTAGTTCTAATAGATTTCCCCTAGCAATGCTTTTGGCTTCGTCATACGCCTTTATATTGTCATCTCGCCACTTTCTAAAAGTTTTAGCAGAACAATGCAAACTGGTGTAGATTTCTCTGTCATTACAGCCTGATTCAATTTTATCAATGATTTTACTAAAAAGCGGTTCTTCATACATCTTAGGTAAAATTGTGGGCCTGCCACCTTTTTGTTTTTGCATGTTGTCCTTTCTTTTAATGTGCTTATATCGTTTAAAGCCTATATTTTCGTCTCTAAGAGCAGCAATAACCTTTGCTTATAAGTTTACCCGATTGGGTGACTCTGCTCTCACA
>OBXC01000805.1_pt1 | contig 19197 bp, 25 predicted proteins | sample 1538111 | NCBI WGS metagenome assembly OBXC01 (sample SAMEA2580137, study PRJEB22360) | human gut metagenome | biome: human gut; feature: human-associated habitat; material: faeces | place: Denmark | collected 2008/2010
TTTCCACTCTTTAAATCCTTAATAGACAACCCAAACGTATACTGGAAGTGAGGAGTATCTTTAAATCCACTCCATCCACCTCCCCATTCAAGACCAATAGATTGCCCTATCTTACCAAGCTTATTAAGAAATGCATTATCATACTCTTTTCCCCTTATGTTTTGGATGCAGTCAAAAGCTAATCTCCAGTTATGATAAGATGTCATGTCCTTACCTGTCGCATTAGTCACTATCTTGCCTGGTCTTGTTCTGCCCTGTGCATATAAATAATCCTGTCTTTCCGGACTTCTGTATGTGTCTATAACCTTAACATTTAAACCTTGCTTTTTAGCTTCTTGTAGTAGCTTCTCAGCTAATTCTTTCACCTTTGGGTGTAATTGGTTAATATCATCACATCTTTCAATAGACATCCTATTCACCTACCTTCATAGACTGTATTTCAGTTAAATTTTTAAGTGCTTCTTCTGATACTATAGTCGTACCTGCACCTACCGAAATGCTATTTGTAATACGGCACTTTGCCTGGTTATTTTTAGATAAGTATTCCTTCATTTGAAGAACTGCAGCTTCTATATAATTGTCAATCTGCTTAGTAGCAAATAATAACTTCATAATAGGTGGCAACTGCTCATAAATCCATGTCACTACGGCAGCATACTTCAATTCACCAGTGCCACTACCGTACAGTTCTTCAGCTTTACATACAAGGTAGAAGAGCATTTCTTTAACCTTACTCTCATAACCTTTTCTTAAAAGGAAAACACAACCTACTACAAAAACTATTACTGTTAAAATATCGTATAAGTTAGCTTTAATAAATTCTAACATTCCACATCATCCTCTCTTGATTTGTTTAAATGTTCTTCTTTCGTTTCAAAAAATGATTTACAGCAATAAGAAGGAATAATCCACTTTAATCCATCCCAGCAACTTGAAACGATACTATCTAGCCCCATACCATTTTTAAAGTTAATATAAATAGAGGCTAACGTTGTAACTAACGTCAGCCATAATACTAGGTCCATAACTAGCTTGGTATATTGTCTTTTCTTTTTTTCTTTCGGTGTATTTACCCACTTAAATGCCATAACACATGCCTCCTATAACCCTAATAATGCAACAAGGCCCAGCACAACTGAGCCTATAAGCGTTCTTACTAACCATGCTTGGTTACTTTCCAGTTTTGCAACTCTCCCCTCTAAAGCAGCAACTTTTTCTGATAATAACACCTCTATTTTGGTTAATCGTTCTTTGATTTCTACTACATCGTCTTTTTCCATTTCTAAATCTCCCTTAGTTTTAAATGAATAGAGGCATAAAAAATAACACTATCTCTAGTGTCTTCTCTATGCCTTTATTCAATTTAAAATCAGTCTTTTATTTATCGCTTAATTAAATCTCCCTTGCCTTCTAATTCTAAAATAGTATCTACTTCATCCTGATACATCTTATAAGAATATGTCTTAAATACTGCTTGATAATCTCTTCCATCCATAATTTTCTTTGCTAAATAAGCTGCCATTGCACTCTCTCCTTTAATTAATTTATTTGATATTACACTAGCTAATTGTATTGGCTGTGTATTATTCACATTTATTTGTTGTTCTAACATCGGAATAACTTCAAAAATAAGATCATCTATAATGCAATCTTGTCCTGTCTGGCTCTCTTCTAAAGCCATTACCTTGACTTTTAAAACTTCCATTTCATTGGGTACAGGTGGTTTAGGCTTAATTGGGGGCAATGGTTCTATATCAACCCACTCTTTAGTATCAAAATTCCATTGTGGTTTGTTCATACCGACAGTTTGATCGCCAATATTATTATCTATAGGTATTGCAGCCTCATTATCTTTTAGTTCATAATATAAATACTCGCCGTCCTCTAAAACTATCACAGGACTTTCTTGTGTCTTAAATCCTGTTTGTTTATCTACAATAATTGCAAAATCTGTCATACTTCACACTCCCATCTAATCGTTCCCAATAAAATATTTGCTGATACTGGGGTTTGGATCCCTATTGATACTATATCTGTATAACTTATTCCAACATCATGCTTTCCAATTGGATTAGATATTCCAAGTGCCCCATATTTAGGTCTAAACCCTACAGGAGGTGTACCAATCGTATAGAATATGCCAGGCTCAAAATTCGTCCCATCTTTCTTCTTTACTGCAATATAAGCTGTACACTCCCCCATAGAATTTTTAGTAATCCTACTTACATAATGAATTCCTGCATCCATAAACTCACTAGCATAAGGGAATGAAATATCTGTTTTAGTGGTTGTGGCTAATGTTTGCCATTCTATATTTTGATTTGCATCTGATATTGTTCGGAAATATTTAGCACTGGCATATGTTAGTGTCTGTTGTATTGTTGTTGATGAAATTCTATCAACTTCTAATAATGCTCTTTGCTTTAAAGGTGTATCATTAAAAACTGATTGATATTTTCCAGTTTGTAGGAACTCATTTGGTGATTTTGTAACATCTGTTATTACGGTTATTTTTATTTCACTCTCTAAAACCTCAATTTGTTTAGTATTAGATTCAATGAGCTTTTTTACACCAGAAATCAAATTATTGACAAACGTTTCTGTCGCATGCCGTATCCTTCCATTATTCATATATTTTCACCTCCTAATATTGTAATTTTCCCTCTATAATCAGCGTGCCTGACACACTTTTAATTCCTACTCTATCCCCACTATTTACCTTAACATAGCTGTTATAATAGACTTCTCGTGCTTCTTCTTCACCATCTATTTTTATTTTCACACCCTCATCTTTTACCTCTATAACTGTTGCAAATGGCGAGATGTTTTGAGGGGCAAGTTTCTTTTTATCTTTTTCTATCTCTGCATACAAGCTAGTATTTATCATCTAGCCTCACCAACCTTTTAACTTTATGTTGCATAACAGCTCCAGCTTTTAGTTGCATACTCCAGCCATTTTCTACGAAAATACCATTTACTGAGCTACTCCTTAAATCAAGAATATCTCCTATCTCGTGATGTGGCATGTTAAGTGTTCCAAATACTACATCTTGGCTGATTTGTTTTGCGCGCCATGCTGCTTTTCTAGTAAGATTATCTAACTCCACTTGACTTGCTATATTATCAACAATTTGCCTATCAACAATTTTCTCCCTATTAACTACACTATAGGGGTCTGTTGGGTCATCATTGATATAAGTAGAAGTCATTTCTCCTAACTGTGGATGAGATACAATGCGGGTGAATATATTGGCCACTTGCCATATATCCATTGTTACATCAACCTCTCCAGTTAAAATACTCATGTCATTTTCTTCATAGATATAGCCTACATTTAACGGACTAGGTTCTACATATTTCTTGCTTATAAACCAACCATCAGCATTAACATATAAATTAGTGTAGTTTATTTGCTCTGCAAAATAATTAAACCATTCCAAGTTGGTTTTTGTTCCATCTAGTACAATATCTGTTTGTAAAGCTAATACGCTAGGCTCTATATTAATATTGATGAATCCTAAACTTATTAATAGATAACTTAATACCTCTGTGTATAAAGTTCCTTTTAGAAATACTTTGATGCCGTCTATTCTAGCCTGCTGCACTAAAATATTTTCATCATAAATTTGACAAGATACTATGCCACTTCTGATAGTAGGTTTGACCAATAAAAAAACACCTAGACTATACCATCTACGTGATCCATTCAAATCTATTCCCATATAAATTTTTACCCTATCTGTTAAGTAGTTTATTTCTATCTTTTCATTTCTATAGTAAATTTTTCTAGCATCATCTGTTAATTGTGTATAGATTATCCCACTTTCTTCAATGCCAACTCTCCAAGTAAAGCCATCTAGATCTATTAATTTACATTCAATACTAGCTGATGTTATATCCTCTGTATAAAGGATACCCTCATCATCTACCTTGATATTGGTTACTGTTAAAGCTCTTGCTGCATTATTAACTTGCAGTGTATAGAGTAACCCATCTGTACCTATTCCCAATTCATAGATTAACCCTTGTGGAGATACTAAAAGAGGATTAGTATTGGGAGGGTTCGTTTCAACTTTTCGTGTACTATTAGGTGCTAAAAATTTAATTGTTCCAGCTTTTTGTATAGGGGTGTCTGCTTCTGCACTAATGCTTCCATCTACTAGCTCTAAGTCACATTTTTTAACACCACCCCTATCCAACAGCTCTAACCTATAATATTCTTTTCTACTCCCATATTTACAATGTAAAATTTCCAATTCATTTGATGTTAAGCTAATCATATTCCACAACCTCATTAAAATCTATTTCATGGGCCTGTACGTTATATTCTGCTCCAAATGTATCAATAGTATAATATGGGGTAGGTACTGTTAAATAGAGCGTTTGTCTTTTATCTCTATAACAAAATACTTGTCTACGTCTACACATTTCTAAAAATCTAAATAGCTTGTCCTTTGTGCTAAATTTAAAACTATATCCATTAGTGCTATGTTCTCCAAATACAGCTACTGGATTTTCTCTGCCTGTCAGATGTATAAGTGTATGTTCTAATTCAATGCTCCCTGAAAAAGAATATTCGTTTCTGCTAATTCCTACATTAATCATATCATCCAGCCTATCTAATGTGGCTACTACACTATTTTTTATTAGCATTTTCTCAGTAACACTATTACTATCTATATAAATGTCATTATCAGTAATACCTCTTATTATATAAGTACTCTCACCATTACATGTATAGTCTATATACTCTGTATCTGTTTTGACATAAGCTATAGCCATTCCATTCCTAATGACATAAAATTTCTTAAATATATCATCTGGATTATTCCATGTTAGAGTAATAGCATTATGTATCACTTTATACGTTAAATCTATAGATGATATTTCTAAGGTATTGATTGTAATTGTTTTTATCCCATAGTCACTTTCTAGCCTAAATTCATTCTTGATTTTTAGTCTTATGGTATACTCCCCATTTGGAAGATAGTTAAGTATCTTTTGCCTTGTAATTAGCCCATTAACCCATCCTGTAGACCATATTATCTTATCATTTTGTAAAACCTCTAGTATATATCCTTGTTGCTCTTGCGTGTCCCATGATATGGTTGGTCTATTAGTAGTAAAACTATTGTCACTTGTAAAAGTCGGAATTGGAGGTTTACCTTGTACAATGAATTCTGCATACTTGGTTGTTGTTTTTCGTACTCCTGCAGCTGTTATATAGGTCACAGTTAAATGTAGTTTATGCTTACCTGTTTGCAATAGACCAGGATTAATTATTTGCTCTGTTTCATAGCTGCCTTGATAGGTATATGCTGTTTCATCTATCTTAAGTAACCACTCTGTTTGATTTATAGATGTCCACCAAACACGAATCTGATTATCCCTATCTACAATAACTCCATCTGGTTCTAATACACCAATGCTTGGAATAGTTTCGACTAATGTTGCTGTAATCTCTTGCCAACTTGTCCATCTATCTTTATAAGCAACTCTTACTTTAAATTTATGTAGCCCTATTGTAAGGGTATTATGTGGTATTATTATACTTTTATCTGTTGTTCCACTATAATTTTTTACCCTATTATCATCTTTATAAATTTCTATCTCGTACTTTTGTTGATATGTACTCGTCCAATTTAACGAAAGCTGTAAATCTATATTAGAGCCACTTAATGATAGGTTGCTTAAAGTAGGAATAATATCCTTTAATTCTATTGTTTTAGATTGACTATTTACAAACCGATTTGCATAACCTACCCATACTTTAAAAGTATAAGTTCCTGTTGTAAGTGTTTCTGCTGGTATTGTATACCGATTATCCGTCGTTCCAGTATAAGTTTTTAATAAGCTATTGTCTTTCCATACTTCTATTTTAAATTGTTGCTGATCGGTTGATTGCCAACTGAGAGTAATATCATTTTCCCAGTATTCTCCTGTTACAATTAAATTAGAAATTTTAGCCTCAATATCTCTTAGTAATAAAGATCGTTCTTGCCACTCCGAATAATATTTATTATCTCCATAAAGCTTGCATACCCTTATTCTTACACTGGATGGTAAAGTGCCATTAAATGTATTGGATGGAATTATAAAACTTTTCTCTTTGCCGCCTGTACCGTTACTAACTTTTTCATTGTTATAATAGCACTCATATTCGTAACCATCTTGATCGGTTGAACGCCAATTTACAGTAATAGGCCTTTCCCAAAAGTCCCCTACGTAGGATAAATTATCAATTGTAGGATATGTGAACGATGGTTTGAAGTTGTATTCTGCATAGTCCGAAGTAACATTCGTATTTAAAAGACGTTCACTTACTTTAATTTTTACAATTACATCTAGGTCTGGTAATAAAGTATTGGCTGGTATTGACACGGACTGAGCACTTGCTCCTGTTGTGCTAAAAATAACATTTTCACCTTGTAACACCTGTACCTCATAACTAACTTGTTGTAAGTCAGTCTTCCAAGTTACCATAGTAGGTTGTGTTATATCGGTGTGTGAAACCTTAATGTTTTTAGCGGATGCAGTATAGTTAACACTATAGTCGAGCTCGAGATACGGCCTATAGCTTGGTGAGTTGGCGTATATGGTGCACGTTTTACCATTGTCCCGACCTTTAAAGCCTATCCCATACATTAAGTATGCATTTATATTACCACTTAAGTATATAGTCTTTGGGTCGATGAAGCCTATATCGTCAACAGATACAGGCAATAATGTTTCACTGGCTAATTGAGGCTTTGAAGTCTCAGATGCAACATCTGTAATGGGCCCATAATAGATATAGTTAGTGGTATGCGATGATTGTCTGCGTATGTTAACTGTAGCTTTATTTACTGTAATAAAAGCTACTGGCACCTGTTCAAATGTCATATACAGTTCTGCTGTTGTATCTCCACTTAAAACACCTGAAGGTGGATTGTTTACATAGTTGCCTCTAGCATCTTTATATTTCGCATAGGCTAAATCCAGATTTATTTTTGCCATCTTCCTCACCTCTCTTTCTATGCAAGCGCACCTCTTCTTGCTAAAATTTGAATTTGTTCAAATAGATCATTTGCATTATTGGTCTGTATAGTTACATTATTAAGATTATATGTTGTTATACTTCTAGCATTAGAGGACATTTGTTTTGTTTGAGTATCATTTGCGACCCCATCACCTCTCCTCAAAAATACCCTCTCTTTTCCCTGTTCCCCTACATCATAATAACCATCTTCTTTCACAAATTCTGTTCCTATAGCATAACCGCCTTTAGTTGCACTGTTTGCGCTTAAACGCATATTCCCTATACTAGAATTCATAGAACCAACACTATTGGCAATACCATTCATTGTGTTTTGAATTTCTCCACCTTTACCACTTAGAGCGCCCCAAATAGCAAGCAACGCTGTAATCGCTACAACGACCCCAAGGATAGCTGCCCCTACCTTAATAATTTTCATTTCTAATGGACTAAGGCCACCACTTACTTTATTTACAATACTACTAACACTATTTACTGCACTCATTGTTTCATTCACAGTCTTAATAACTGTACCTATTGTAAGGGCTAGTGTTCCCAACACTGCAATAGTTGTTACAATGCTTGGTGGTGCTTGACTTATGACACTGATAAATCCTGTTATCATATTAATAATGGGAACGAATGCATCACCAGATTCAATTAGGCTATTTTTTAATTTATTAAATGCAGCACTTAAATCTTCACCCGGTGATTCCAATGCTCTTAAGGCTTCTTCTGTTGTCCCACTTGCACCACTAATAATCTTTAGATTTTCACTAAATTGAGCCATCCCCTCATCACATGTAAGTTGTAGAATAGCATTAAAAGCCTCTTGACTTCCAAATAAGCTCGCCATCGCTTCATCATTATCACGACAAGCTCTTTCAATATCACGTAAAAATTTCAAAAAACCTTTGCTCTTTAAGCTTGATAAATTAAACTCAATTCCTAATTCTTCAGCTGTTCTTTTAGCTTCCTGTGTTGGGCTAATAATTGCACTTAAAATACCTGTTAATGCTGTAATGGACTTGCTTGTGTCAATACCTCTTGTTGTTAATACAGTTAATGCCGCACCTATATCTGCAAATTCAACATTTGCAGTTGCTGCAAATCCTGCTACGTCACCAAAACTTGTTCCTAGTTCACCAATTTCAGTCTTAGCTAGCTTTTGGGTAAGTATCATTTGATCTGAATATTTGTTTACTTCATCAACACTTGAACCATAAGCATTTAATACTGTTGTCATTAAATCTGCTGCTGTATTAATATCTGTAAAGCCTGTTTTCGCTAATTTTGCACTACCCTCAAGTACTTTCAAACTATCGGCAGTAGATATATTAGAACTTACAATATTATAAAGAGCATTTGCTGCTACTTTGGCCTCAACATTAATAGTGTTACTTACATCTAATACTCCTTTTTTTAAGTCATCAAAGGAAATTTGCGTTTCATCTGATATTGTTTTGACTTTTGAAAACTCTTGTTCAAAACTCATAGACATAGTTGCACTTACAACTCCTAAGCCAGCCATTGCTGCACCTATTTTTTGCATACTTGAAGCCATACTTTCAATATTAATCCCTGATTCTGATAATCTCTTCTCAAAAGTTTCCCATTTATAAGATAAGTCACCTAATTTTGTGTCTTGTTCTTTCAATTCCTTTGTAACATTATCAATATCTTTTCTAATATTGATTAATTCTGTTTCTGCTTTTTTTAATTGAGTTGTTTTTTGTACAATAGCTTTTTCATTTAAGCTTTCTGATTTAGTTAGCTCATCTAGTTCTGCCTTTAATTGCTCTACAACTGTTTTTTGCAGTTTAGCCTTATCATTATAATAATTCTGTTGTTTAATTAATGTTTTTAATTTATCTGCCGTTTGGTCTACACTAGCCTGATGAAACTTAAACTCTGCTTCTAGTAATTCTAGCTGGTCAGACATTTCTGCTGTAGATACATTAAAGCCATCTATTTTCTCTTTTGTTTTCTCTAGATTACTTTGATATTTTATAAGTGTGGCTTCTGCCTTTTTTAGCTCTATTGTTGTATTAACAATAGATTTACTATTATCGCCTTCCGCTTCCTCTAGCTCTTTTAAATACTTCTTAAGTTCATTGACTTTATCTTTCTGCAACTCAATCTGTACAGATAATTTTTCATGAACTAATGTCAACTGATCAAGAGCTGTACCATTTGAATTCACTTCCTCACTTGCTCGTCTAAACTCAGCATTCAGCAAGGCCATTTGTTTATTAATATCCTTTGTTGCATCTTTTAATTGCGTATAGTCACATTCAAATACTATAGCTCTTTTATAGTTTTTAAAGTTTGACATAGCTCCCTCCTCTCTTAACTTAGAAAATCATCTAAGCTGTCACATTCTATATCATCTACTTGTTCTTTTTTATCATGGAACTTCAGATTAATTTGCTTATAGATATGTGCTAAAGTACTCTCATAAAATTCTCTTGAACTTCTTTGCATGACAACACAATATAAATAGAATAATAGATCAAAATCTATACTTTCTTTTTGTTCTGGTCTATCATCCTCTCTAGTTCCGTTATGTACTTTTTTGTAAACTCTTCACCACCTACATTCCCACAACATCTCACAAATGCATCTGTTACTAAATTAATAAGCTGTGCACCACAGTTACATATAAGCACCTTAGCATCATCTAGAGTAAAATCTCTTCTATTTGTCTTAATACCCGCATAGAGTAGCTTAGCGCCTACATCATAAGGATTTTTTATTGCTTCATTTGATAATGCCACTAAATCACCAAATTCATCATTTAAAATGATTAAAGCATCCACATTAATAAAACATTCAAATGTTTCATCTTCAAACTCAATAATAATGGGTTCTACCCTTTTACATGTTATCTTTGCCATAAATGAATCAACTCCTAAAAATTAAAGAACATACACTTCATAGCGCATGCTCTTTAATTAGTTTCTTTTTAATTATTCTAGTGTACCTGCTGCCTCTGGTGTGCCTATTGTATCTGTAGTCTGCACCTTAGTAAAAAAGTCTTGAAGCATTTTGTCTGTTACTTCTTCATTCTTGCTATTAATCTTTGTATAATACCGTCCTACACTTTCATGCTCAAAAGCCGTTATAGTTACTGTATCATTAGAGATTTTAATATTATCTTCTCTTTGTTCGTCTGTATCTTCAATCGGATTTGCCTTGCAATAAATAAACCATATCAGTTCTCTTACCCCTTTTGTCTTTTCGATTTCCCAGCCCATAGCAAATGGTTTGGCTTTATCTCCACTACTACCACTTTCTACACCATTAGTAATGCTTAAACCTTCAAACCATGCACGCCATTTTTGTGGAATATCGTTATGATCCATTGCAATCTCATAACTTGTTTTAGAGCTTTCTATATCATCTAACTTGCCATCTCCATATTGTACACCTTTAGAAATAGTTGGCTTTCGTGTTGCTTTTCTAAGTCCTGGTACTATCTCAGGCTTTCCAAATGTTAATTCGGATTCACCTTCTGTGATCTCTGATAAATATAAGTTTTTAACATTTATTGTTTTTCCCATAATTTCATAACCTCACTTTCACTATAATTAAAAATAAGAACCTTATGATATAACTTAGTGTAATCATCTAGGTTCTCTGTATTATCACTTCCATCTTCAAATATAAATCCTGCATTACTCAGTAAAGTTTTTACTTGATTTACTGTCATGCTATAATCAACTTTACTATAGACATCAACTTGCAATTTACCACTCTCATCTAATGCTATGCCGTCTCCAAATAAACAGCCCTCTTCTCCAAAAAAATGATAGTCAATAACAATCCCTTTATCGTTGAAAGGTGGTGTATCATTCCATCTAAGTGGTAGCTCTAGTTTTTCTAAAATATTAAATACCTTGTTAATCATTAAAACCCAACTTTCTGCAACTCATCATCAATAATAGCCTCCATCTCTAATTCAGCATCTTTAAGTGCATCATCAATAAAATGTGTTGCTCTGTTTCTTTTACCTACCAGCTTATTGTAAGAACCATCATTTACAATATGCCATAAAGTACCAGTCTTTTTGCCACCTTGAACCTTTAATACCTTATCTCCATATTTATTTTTAGCTACATTTATATGTACATCGTCTGCCATATGTTTATAGTCTTCTTCTTGGGTCTTACTTCTTAGTCTATTAAGATTTCCTACTATCCTCGTTTTAACTACCTTGGCTAGTCTATGCTGTATACTTTGCCCTGTTTCATCACAAGCATTAATCATGCTATCTAACATAACATTTAGCTTCCCACCATCTTCATATCTAAGTCTCAAACTCATCCAACCACCTGTTTCTTTACTGTAGCAATCAACATAAAAGATGTATTATCATTAAGTACTTCAAATCCTATGATGTTATAAATAACACCTTGATGTTGAATGTACATATTTTCTGTAATACCCTTTCTGCTTCGTATAATAAAATTTACCCTTACTGTATGATGTTCAAGCCCTAACTTTATACTTTCTTGTCCCAGTAACTTAACTTTCTTTGCCCATATATTTTTTACTACAGGGGCATATGCACCTTCTAAGTTTTTCACAGGACCAGTATCATCAAGCTTTTTCACAATATCAATTTTCGTATTTAACTCACTAATCTTCACTTTGCACCTCCAAGCTGAAGTTGCTGAATAAGGGCACGTGCTCCAAATGGTACATCCTCCATGCTATACTTAGTACTTTCTACAATTACCCCACGATTTGAATAGTAATGTGATATAAGCATCAATACGCACAACTTGTATGTAGGCTTAGAATAACTTTTCTTAATGCCTGCTTCTTCCAAATAGCATTCAACCATAAGCTGTAAATCCACTAAAAGCATATCCTCATAATCGCTATCTATTTTTAAGTACGTCTTAATTTCTTCAAGTTCCATTCATACCACCGCCTATTATATAGGCTACTGTAATAAGAGTACTATCTCTTAACTCATAAAGTTTTCTCGCTCCTTACAGCCTTACAGTAGCCTAAAGATTATTGCAATGCTGCTATTAACTCAGCTTTCTTCATATCCGAATAACCTTCAATGCCTTTATTTTTAGCAAGTGATTTAAGTTCAACTATAGTCATATTGCTTAATGCTGCTACCTCTTCAGTAGCTGAATCAGGGTGTAATTGTGATTTCACCTTTTACAATAGCTTCTTCATCAACTACTTGTACATCAAGTCTTTCACGAACTTTTACACCTACTTGATCTTTACCCCACATGTCACCTGCTTGATCACTTGTTTCAATAGTCATATATTCTCTATCAAATAGAGTAATAGCTTCTTTAAAGTTTCCACAGTAGATAGGCGCTTTTGTAGCATTAGTTTTAAGTGCCTTATTACTTAGTACTGTTACTGGGTATCTTCCAAAAAGCATACGTTTTGTAGCATTTATAGGGTCTTTTTGTAAAATGTAATTACCATCGCTGTCTTTGAGTGTATCTAAATAATTAAACCCATCTTGGTTTGTAATTACTCCTGCATCAACTGCAAGCGCTGGATCTAGTTTAGTATTAAAGATTTTTTTCAAATCATCAATTGTCGTAACTGGTGAAGCTTCTCCAAAGTTATCTTGAATAGCTTTTAAAATTAAGAAATTACGAGTAACCTTACACTTTTTAGCAATCCATTTATTAATATAGGACATAAGACTTTCAGCCGTATCAGAAAGTAATTCTTTTGTAAGTTTAAGAATTCCACCTTTTTTCTTGATTGCATATGCAATCTTTTTAAACTGTGGTCCTTGTACTTCTGGGAAGTCTGCTTCTTCATCTACGTTATCAAAAGGTGTTTGTTCTGCATTAACCTCAATATTTCTTGAACCTTTCATCGTGCTTACTGGCTCAACATTAACAATTAATTCAAGTGCATCTGTTGTTCTTCTTAGTTCTTTAATTTCTGTTTGAATGTCTTCTGGTACTGTAAGCCCACCATCTTCTGGCACCCCTTCTGTCATATGCGTAACTGAATCAAGTACTTCTAATGCATCTGAAGGTGGTGCTTGACGTTTTGCTAATGCTTTAAAGCATTGTACGAATGCTTTTACTACAGGCATTTTCTCATTCTTCATTTCTTTAGCTTTCTTGCCTTTTACTTTTTCTTCTGCTTCATCATCTTCATCATCTTCAATTTGTGCAAGCAGTTCTGCTTTTTCTTGTTTTTCTTTAATGGACGCCATAGCTACTTTTGCTTCTTCTAACTTATTTTCTGCTAGTAATTTCTTTGCACTTTCTTTAGCTTCTTTGATTTCATTGAGCATTTCTCTTAATTGTTTTGACATTTATATGTCCTCCTTTTATTTTTTGTATAAAAAAAGACCAGCTCATTAGATCAGGTCTATTTCCATCATTAATTTATTTTTTTGTTCTTCAATATCATTTTTAGGTTCAGTTTCTCTTTTAAGTAAGTTTTTAGGTGTATGTGTATACTTCTCAAAGTAATCACTTACACATGCTGCTATTTGTTTTTCTTCACCTATTTCAACATTAAAATATTTTTCTGCTTCTTCCCCTGTGAGCCAAGTTTCTGCATCAACTAGTTCTTTAATAGTTTCAATATCTATACCTTCTTTAAGATTTTCTTCATAAACTGCAAGTATACACTTTTCAATTTCATCAAGATCTTCTGCTAATTTTCTAAAATCTGTTGCATTTCCACTTGTCCAAGACCAAGGTTTATGTATCATAAGCATAGAAGATTTAGGCATAATAACCCTATCTCCAGCTAGTGCTATAACGCTTGCAATAGATGCTGCTAAACCATCAATATAGACTATCTTTTGCCCATTATGACGTTTTAACATATTGTATATAGCTAATCCTGCAAATACAGAACCACCGCCACTATTAATATAAATATTAAGATCTTTATCTTTATGACTATTTAAGAAGTTTTTTACTGCATCTGGGTACTGATCTTCTTCTCCCCATGCTCCCCACCAGTCACTTACAATGTCACCATAGAAATATAAGTCTGCTGTTGTTTCTGTGCTATTTTTAACCTGTAGAAACTCTTTTAAGTTATCTTTTATACGTTTACTCATTATTCTCACCCCCTTTCGCATATTGATTGCCTACTTGTGTAATAGGAATATAGTTCCCATTACAAACAAGTTGGTCTCCACCCTCTTGCCAAGGCAAATCTATAATACTTCTTGCTTCATTCGGTGTGTAAATTGCATTATTTACTGCAACTGAAAGTGTATCCATTTGTGTTTTTGTATCAGCTCTTAATATGGCCATTTCATTAAACTTATAGAAATACCTGCTTTCAATTTCTTTTTTTAGTAGAAGTTTGTAGTTGATTTCTTCTTCATATTGCTTCAGTGTGTACTGCAAACTTTCAATGTAAAAGCTTAATTGCTGTGATTCACTTGTTGAATAGCTAGATTTATCATAGATATTTATTTGATTAGGTTTAATACCAAAGGCACTAGCAATTTGTAATGCATTATACTTCTTTAATTCAAAAAACTGGCTATCGGTAAGCTTAATATTCAGTGGTGTTAACTTCATACCTAACGGTACTGGTATCATGCCACCTGCATTTTCTGCTCCAGTTGCCAGTTCTTCCATTGTTTCTTTAAGTATCCTACGTTTATCTCTATCTAAATCTCCCATATATTCTAAAGCACAGCTACCTGTAAGACCTGTTTCATATAAATTATTCATGAAATTTTGACTTGAAAGTCCACCTTGTACAGTACTTTTAAGGATTTCCCTAACAGGTGCACCTTTTATACCATTGAAAGTCATAGACGTCTTAAAATGCATAATATCTTCTGTCTTATAAGTATACTGTTTACCAGTACTCTCATCTGTATATACATAGATAATTGCATCTTTTTCACCAAAATACCCAATATCATCAACATATACTTTTACATGCTGACTTTGCATAATCCAAAGATCAATTAAATCGCCTGTTTTTCTACTATATCTACAGTAAACGTATGCATTACCATAATGATTCCTATTCATTTCAACAGTACTCCAAAATGTTGTTGGTGTCATATATGGATTAGGTCTAACTTTTAGAATACTATATACCTTATTAGGTTTTGCTCTAATAATCCCTTTTTCTGTATCTTGCATAAACTTTATAGGCATCTTCCCTATTGTTTCAGACAATAACTTTAGGCATGTAAAGTAAGTTGTTTCGGATATTGCTTCTTTAGGTGTTTGATCTATACCAAGCCATCTCATTATGTCATTATCCGTCATACTTGCAATTGGTCTTGATAGTGTATTTTTAATTCTCTCCCATAACTTCATTTTTCACCTCATTTCTATAAAATTTAGACTCTCTCTAATTCTAGATTAGTCCTAGCTTTTATCACTCTTAATTTTTAAAGCCATTTCCATAAAATCATCAAATGCTTGATTTATATCATAGCTATTATCATCATTCATTAATGTTAATGTATGAGCATTAATAAGTGAAGCTAATGGATCTATTTTTTCACTAGACTGAGACTTGTCTAAAATAAAATTACCATTAGGATCTTCTCTTGTGATAGCATTGCTACATGCCCATGTAAGTACTGGGTTTGAATTGTGATGCAATTTACCTTTATAAGCTTCTTCCCTAAAGGATTTACATGGTTCTCCAAGTGTTCGTATACCCTGTCTTATTTCTACCATGTTATAACCTTCAGAGACCATATCATTCGCAAACTGTGTAGCATTCCAAGGGTCATATCCTATATCTTTTATATTGAGTCCATATTCTTTTTCTACATCCATTATGTACTTCTTAACAAATTCATAATCTACTACTGCACCAGGTGTTATGGTTATATGTTTGCCTTCTACCCATTTATCAAATGGCAATTTACCTTCTGTAATTCGTTTTTTATAAGTTTCTTCTGGCATAAATGAATGTGAAAAGGTAAAGTATTCATCTCCTTTTTCAAACTCAAAACCTACACTAGTCAAATCTAGCTTAGCAGCAAGGTCTATTCCTATATTACAAGTGCTTCCTCTAAAATCTTCAAAAGAATACTCTAATCCTGCCTGTTTCCAACGGCTCATATCCATATATCCGCCGTCTCTCATGTCTACCCATTTATTCATATTCTTCGTAAGGAAGTTTCTCATTTTTTCTGGTGCGTCCAGTGCTGCTTTCATTTCTCCTCGAAGGAACTCTATTCCCTCTTTATAAGTTGCAACTATTGGATTTGCTTTAATCCAAACAGATTCATCTTTAATATCATCATCAGGTTCAAGTTCACATACTAATGCAAAGTACTGTTCGTTTTCTATATCAACATCTGGGTCTAAAAGCTTGCTTATATATTCATATTCTTTAAAACATGGCCTTGTTAGATCAAACCCCGCTGTGGTGATAATTACTATAAGTGGTTGTGGTCTTGCAACCATACCTGAAAGAATAACATCATAAATCTCACTTGTTTTATGTGCATGGTATTCATCTATAATACCTAAGCTAGGGTTAGTACCATCTCCTGTATTGCGTGCTTCTCTTGATAATGGCTTGATAAAAGAACCATCCCTAGTAGAGGTTATCTTCCCATAGCTATCTTTAAATTTACCTTTTAGCCTTTCACAACCACTTAGCTGAAAAAGTATTTCTCTATACACGATAGATGATTGTTCCTTATCCCATCCACAAAGGTACGTTTCACTTTGCTCTTGTGTTAAAAATGTTTCATACCCACCTATTAACCCAAGTAACTGAGATTTTGCATTTTTTCTAGCCAACTGTATATAAGCTTTTCTGTACTTTCTTAAATTAGTACTTTTATTTTTCCAACAAAAAAGATTTCCACACACAAATAGTTGGAAATCTGTAAGTTCTATTATTTGATTTGCTAAAACACCTGCTCGATGCTTAAACTGTCTACTCCAAACATAAAACCTTAATAATTCTTCTTTATCAAAGTAATAATTTGGATTTTCTTTATCTTTTAAGTAACGTTCACAAGCCCATTTATGCTTCTTGCATGCTACTATCCTTCCATTGATAACCTTTTGAACATAATCTTCTATACGTTCAAAAAGTTGTTCTGCTATCTTTTCTATTTTTTCATCCATTATAATAGTCCTCCAAACATCTTATCTTCAATAGACTCTTCTACTTCTTCTGTCTGTTTAGTAGGCACTACAAGTTTACCTCTACTTGATATGTCTAATCCTAAATCACTACTTGCTTGCCTGCACTCTTTAAAATAAGTATCTTTTATTTTAGCAATATCTTTATCTAGAATAAGTTCTGGTTGTTCATTAATTGTTTGTACGACTTGCAAATAACAATCTCTAGCAATAATATATCTTGCTAATGCATCAACATCTAAATTGCTCATAATTTTAAGTTCAATAAGTTGCTTCGCTATCTTCTTAAATTCACCCTTTTGTTTACCTTTTAGATAAGATGGAGGTTTGATGTTGTCTGATTTTGCTTTTACCTTAACCTCTTGCTTTTTGCGTTCCTCAATTTCTTTTTGAGTAAGGTGCTTTTTCCCTTTCATCTGTATAACTTCTATGGGTTGTCTTGGTCTTGCCATCTTAAACCTCCTTTCAAATTCATTTAGGGATTTTTCTGTGATGTAACTTCGTAGCCTCGGTCATTTTTACTTGGCATAAAACAATTTCACACCCCCCTACCCCTTTATCAATTCTATGTACTCTTTCATTGCTTGAAATAATTTTTCTTGTGTCTTCTGCTTCTGATATTTGTACATCCCATGCAATTTATTATGTGTTTTTTCACTTACCGGAATTAAATTTGCTACATCAAGTCTTCTGCTCCAGTCTTCCTTAATAGGTATGATATGATGTACTGTCGTAGCTTGTACAATCCTATGATTTACAATGTATTCATACACATCTATGTAATTAAACTTATTAAGCATAACGGTTCTAAGCTGTACCCATTGTGTACTATGGTAGAAGTCTGTCGACCTTCTATCCCTCTTATACTTATCATATCTGAGGTTGCTATCCTTCTGCTGCTCCTGGTATTTCTTCTCACATTCAGGACACATCTTCACACTATATTCAATTTTTTTACCACATCTACAGAGTTTCATAAGTGCCATTTTAAATTTCTCCTTTATATAGTAGAAAGTCCGATATGAGTTTTACTCAACACTATGTTTGACAATCATCTAATAGTCATTAATCCATTGATAATACTACATTCTCTATACTTATATTCATTGACTTTTACTCCTACTTATGGAGTATATTAATTACTAATCAAATGGATTAAAATTATTAAGATTTCGTTGTAAATACTCTTCTTCTAATCCTAAATATTTAATAGTTGTCGCTGGACTTTGATGTCCTAATGCCATTTGTACTAATGCTATATTCTTTGTTTTCTCATAAAGCATATGTGCAAAAGTCTTTCTAAGTGAATGCGTATTAAAATCTTCTAGGTCGTATTCTTCCGCTACCTTCTTTGCAATCTGTGAAGCACGTTGCCTTGATATATGCCCACCCTGTCTTGACGGGAAAAGATATCCTTGTAGTTCTTTATCCTTGCAATATATCTTTATTTCCTTTTTTAATATCTTTGGGATAGGAACTTCTAATTTCTTAGAGTTTTTTGTAGCCTTTATCTTAACAACGTCCTTGCCCTTTACATCTACAACGCGTAGGCTTATCATTTCACTAATTCGAGGGCCACAACAAAATCCAAACAAAAATAGTAGACAGTCTCTAGGATTCTCTTCCCTAAGATTATCTACTATCTCATTCAATAGGTCTTTGTCTTTTATAGGTTGCATTTTATTCATTACTTCACCTCCTAGTTCTACTTTGCTTTTTATTAGCTTGATAGATCCTATAGGCTAAGTCATTAATTCTGTTATCTATATCAGCTACTCCATTTAATACTAAATCACGAATATCATTAAGTTGATATTTATTTCCATTGCTCATTCTACAATGACTTATCAACTTTTTAGTTTTTGCCAAGCTTTCAGTCCTAATATAACTTCGTAGAATATAATCTTTATCGTTGAGTACTGGCAATTCCAAAATATTTATATACTCTTGTAGTGCATGTATCTCATCCTTTAATTCTTCTACTGTCACTTATTCACCTTCTTTCTTGGCAGTTTTAATAATTTGTAATAATTAACTCACCATATTCTTTTCTAGCCTTTTGTTCTTTTG
>OBXC01000811.1_pt1 | contig 19073 bp, 17 predicted proteins | sample 1538111 | NCBI WGS metagenome assembly OBXC01 (sample SAMEA2580137, study PRJEB22360) | human gut metagenome | biome: human gut; feature: human-associated habitat; material: faeces | place: Denmark | collected 2008/2010
TGGAAAACGGATCGGAGAAAAAATGATTGAAAACGATCAGGGGATTCGTTATAATACATAGGAATCTAAAAACAGGAATTGTTGTTTGACGGGGGAGCGTTTTCGGACAGCGATTTCAGAGCAAATGATACGAGAGGAGAGAATGAATGATCAAAAAAGGGAATCTTTTTTCCGGTCTTGTGAGAGGGTTGTGCCTTGGAATGACGGTTGCAGCGATTTCACTGCTTCCGGTGCAGGCGGCAGATGAGGAAGATCATACGGCCGGAGCTTCCATCGGAAAAGAAGCGGATGAAGAAATCAGTGCTTATGCGCGTACGCGTGTGGAACCCGGATGGAAATTGGATGCAAAAGGCTGGTGGTACCAGGATGAAGACGGCGGCTGGGCGCAGAGAGCCTGGAGACAGATCGACGGAAAATGGTATTATTTTGCCAGCGACGGTTATTGGAGAGAGGATGCCAACGTGCATGAAAATACGCTGAAAGGAATTGACGTTTCCGAGTGGCAGGTGGATATTGACTGGAACGCGGTGAAACAGGACGGCTATGACTTTGCGATCATCCGTGGAGGATACAGTTATACCGATCCGAAGACCGGAAAGTATGAGCATGTTGTGGACAAGTATTTTGAACAGAATATGGCAGGCGCCAATGCGGCGGGGATTCCGGTCGGCGTGTACATATACAGTAAAGCGACCAATGAAACACAGGCTATGGAAGACGCGAAGTTTTTGATCGAAGAGTCGACGGGATATCTTGTATCTTATCCGCTTGTGATCGATATGGAAGATTCTTCCCAGGTGAACCTTGGAAAAGCGGCTCTCGGAAAGATTGCGAAAGCATTCAGCGATGAGGTGAAGTCGGCAGGATATACGCCGATGGTCTATACAAACGAAAACTGGTATAAAAATGTGGTGGATATGTCCTATGTCAGCGATGTGGAACACTGGGTTGCGGCTTACGGTATCGAACCGGATGATAGCATCCCGCGCGGGATCTGGCAGTGCAGCAGTACCGGTCGGGTAAAAGGTATCGAGGGAAATGTGGACATCAACTTCGGTTACAAAGATTATACTACGATCGTGACGCCGCGGACGGAACCGGCAGCAGGCTACGGAAAACCGGAAGCCGGAGGAGAGTGGAGACTTGACGGAGGCGGCTGGTGGTATCACTGCTATGACGGGACCTATCCGAAAAACGAATGGAAAGAGATCGGCGGACTGACCTATTGGTTTGATTCAACCGGATATATGCAGACCGGCTGGCAGTTCATTGGAAATGAATGGTATTATATGAACAGTTCCGGCGCCCGTTTGAGCGGATGCTGGCTGGAATTGGGCGGCATCTGGTATTATCTGAAAGAGGACGGTAAGATGGCAGTCGGCTGGCAGCTTGTCGGAAATACATGGTATTACATGTATCCGTCGGGAATGATGGCAACCGGCTGGGTTCAGGTCGGAGATGCGTGGTATTATCTGTATCCGTCAGGGGCGATGGCAACCGGCTGGCTTCTGGACGGAACTACCTGGTACTATATGGATCCGAGCGGATGGATGCGAACAGGCTGGATATTGGTTGGCGACACCTGGTATTACATGTATCCGTCGGGAATGATGGCAACCGGCTGGGTATTGGTCGGAGATGCATGGTATTATCTGTATCCGTCGGGAGCGATGGCAAGCGGCTGGTTCATGGACGGAAATACATGGTATTATCTGGATCCGGGCGGTTGGATGAGAACCGGCTGGGTATTGGTTGGTGACAGCTGGTATTACATGTATCCGTCTGGAGCAATGGCGACAGGTTGGCTTTTGGACGGAAACACATGGTACTATCTGGATCCGGGAGGCTGGATGAGAACCGGCTGGCTCCTGCTTGGAGACACCTGGTATTATCTGACACCGGGGAACGGTGCGATGGTCACGGGAACACAGGTGATCGACGGTGTGGAATATACATTTTTCAGTGACGGAAGATGTGACTGGTAAATAAAAGAAGAAAGACTTTTCAGACGGAATCTTGAGAAAAGAAGATTTGGGCTGGAAAGTCTTTTTTTCATGATCACTTTACAGGATGACAGGATTGCGGTATACTAGCCGGAGATGTCGGCTGCAATATACCGGCACAGGAAAAAAGAAAAAGGATCGGCAGTATGAAATCGATAAAAGAACAGCCGGGCGAACGCTCGATTTATATATGGAATATTTGCGGAAGTATTGTGAATGCATTGTTTTCTGTTGTTGCATTGATGATCGTAACCCGTTTTTTAGACGACCGCGAGGCAGATATTTTCAGCATTGCCTGGACGATCAGTCAGTTGATGGCAACCGTAGGAACGTTTCAGATCCGTGTCTATCAGGCGACGGACGTACAGGGGACGTTTTTGTTTCGGCACTATCTGATTTTCCGTATCGTAACGGTGGCGGCAATGATCGTAAGCAGCGCCACGTATATTGTGGTTCGCGGTTATACAGGGGAAAAGGCACTGGTTGTGCTTGTTGTCTGCCTGTTCCGCGCAGTGGATTCCCTGGCGGATGTGTATGAGGGATGGTTCCAGCAGAAAGAACGTCTGGATCTGTCCGGAAAAGCGCTGACTTACCGGGTGATCCTTGCGGCGGCAGGATTTGCATGTGGATTGATCTTGACGAAAAATCTGCTGTTTTCCTGCGTGATCCTTTTTGGCGTTTATCTGTTTTGTTTTGTTATCTACGATCTCCGGTATCATATGGCAGTGGAACGGTTTCGGGATGTGTCGGACGGGCGTGACCGGAGCGGCTGGTTTGGAAATATGTTCCGGGAGGGACTTCCCTTATTTGTCAATGCATTTCTGATCATGTCGATCTTGAATGAGCCGAAGATGGTGATCGATACGGCGATCGCACAGGGGGAGATGAGCGCTGGGATCCAGACGGTGTTCAATATTTTGTTTATGCCGGCGTCGGTTCTGAATCTGGCATATATCGTGTTCCGTCCGATGATCACGCAGATGGCGATCGTATGGAACCGAGGGGAAAACCGTCGTTTTTTGAAAATTTTGGGAAAGATCATCGGGTATCTGCTTGCGATCAGCATTGTATTGATGATCGGAAGCGCACTGCTCGGAATTCCGGTTCTGTCCATTGTCTATGCGGTGGATCTGTCAGCTTATAAAAGTGAACTTCTGGTGATCATGGTGGGCGGCTGTGTCTATACGTTTGCGGCGGTACTGGATAATGCGCTTGTCGTACTGCGCAGACAGTATGTGCTTGTGATCGCTTATGCGCTGACATGGATCTATATCAAGCTGACAGCCGCATGGCTGGTAGGAGAATGGGCTGTGATGGGCGCATCCCTTGCCTATTGTACGGCAATGGCAGTTTATCTGCTTTTAACGGCAGTGTTGTTTGTGAGCGGTTATCGGAGAAAGTCAGGTGAAGTATGAAAAAATATACAGTGAACAAACCGTATGAAAAAGAAGTGCTGGACAAGCTGCATCGTGTGCAGGTTGAGATCCTGCGTGACTTTGACGCGGTATGTGAGAAACATCGGCTGCATTATTTTGCAGTGTACGGCACTGCGATCGGAGCAGTGCGGCACGGCGGATTTATTCCGTGGGATGACGATGTGGATGTGGCGATGCTCAGAGAAGACTACGAAAAGTTTTTACAGATCTTTCCGGAGGAGATGGCAGAACGGTATCAGCTGATGACCCCGGAGCTGGATGGAGATTATACATGTACCGTGACGCATCTGCAGCGGAAACATACGAAATTTATTTCAGTGGTGACGGAAAATCTTCCCTATGAACAGTGTATCGATCTGGATATCTTTCCGCTGGATGAGGTGGCGGAAGAAGCGCGCGCACAGAAGAAGCAGGGAAGAATGGCGGTATTCTGGGGGCGGATGTTGTTCCTGCGCGGTTCCGGACAGCCGGTGATCGCAGCGGACGGTCTTGTCGGAAACCTGATGGCGGCAGTCTGCGCCTGTGTGCATGCCGTGCTGAAATTATTCCGTGTTTCACCGAGAAGTCTGTATCGGAAATTTGTACGGACGGCGACCCGCTATAACGGATGCGGCGGAGAATATGTGACATCCTTTGAATATAACGGCTGTCTGAAAGACAAAATAAAAAAGAAAGATCTGTTTCCGCTTGAGAAAGTTCCGTTTGAAGATATGGAACTGTATATTCCGGCAAACAATCATGAATTTCTGACACATGTGTACGGCGACTATATGAAACTGCCTCCGGAAAATGAGCGGGTGAACCATATGCCGAAAGTGATCCGGTTTGAGGGAGAGGCGCCGATCTACAACCAATAAACGGCAGAAAACAACAGGAGAAGAAGAAAATGAAACGACGATACTGTATTTTTGCGGCGCAGTATTTTCCGCATCTGGGCGGTGTGGAGCGCTATACATACAATCTTGCGAAAAAGCTGATCGAGGCGGGGGATGAGGTGACGGTAGTGACTTCGAATGTGCAGCGGATCGCGTCGTACGAGAAGATGGAGGGGATCACGGTATACCGGATGCCGTGCATCAACTTGCTGGACGGACGTTATCCGGTCCTGAAATTTAACGGTGATTTTCGCAAGATCCACCATATTTTACGAGAGAAGAATTTTGATTTCGTGATCGTGAACACGCGGTTTTACATTCATTCCCTGTATGGGCAGTGGTTTGCATGGAGCAAAAAGATCCCGGTCATCACGATCGATCATGGAAGCAGCCATCTTTCCGTGAACAATAAGATGTGGGATGCCATCGGCGGTGTTTATGAGCATATAATTACAAAAGTGGGACAGTTATTCTGCAAAGATTATTATGGGGTTTCAAAAGCCTGTGTGGAATGGCTTTGGCATTTCCATATCAAGGCGAAAGGGGTTCTTTATAATTCGGTGGATCTGGAGGAAATTGAACGCCTCTTAGCGGCAGGAGAGAGAACATACCGCAGTCGGTTTCAGATTCCGGAAGATGCGACGGTGATCACATTTACCGGAAGATTGTTGCCGGAAAAAGGGATCCCGCAGCTTTTGGATGCGATGGACATCCTTGCGAAAGAGAACCCGAACCTATATCTTTGGATCGCAGGGGACGGAGATTTGGAGGAACTGGTGAATGCGCGGCCAAACGAGCATGTGATCCCGCTTGGCAGACTTCCGTTTGAGGAGATCATCACCATGCTTTCGGAAAGCGATATTTTCTGCCTGCCGTCATTCTCCGAGGGCTTTTCCACTTCCATTTTGGAAGCGATCGCATGCCGCTGTTATGTGGTGACGACAAAACGCGGCGGTGCAAAAGAGACGTTCCCAACGGATGACTATGGAATGGTGATCGAGGACAACGAGACGACGAGGCTGACCGACGCGCTGCGCAGGTCGGTTTCGATGGGGGAAGCGCGTGATGCGGCGGTAGAGCTGTCGTATGAACGGCTGAAAGCACATTATACATGGGATATCGTATCTGCACAGGTGAGACAGCTTTGTCAGGAAAAAACAACAGGAAAACCGAGGAAAAACAGTTGAAGAAGTTAATTATCATACCAGCATACAATGAAGAAGCAAATATCGTAAAAACAGTGGAGTCCATCGAGCGGGATGCGGTTGGATTTGATTATATTGTTATTAACGACTGTTCCACAGACCGGACGAAAGAAATTTGTGAGGAGCATGGATTTCATTATGTGGATCTTCCGATCAATCTGGGAATCGGAGGAGCTGTCCAGACCGGCTATAAATATGCATGGGAGAACGGGTATGACATGGCAGTGCAGGTGGACGGCGACGGGCAGCACGATCCGGAATTTCTGGAATTGATGGCAGAATATCTGGAAACCCATCAGGTCGATATGGTCATTGGCTCCCGGTTTATCGAGAAACAGGGATTTCAGTCATCCGGGATGCGCCGGGTGGGGATCCGGTTCTTTTCCGGGCTGATACGGCTGATGACCGGAAAGACGATCACCGATCCGACTTCCGGACTGCGTATGGCGGGACGGAATGTGATCGAATTATTTTCAAAGGATTATCCAAGGGATTATCCGGAACCGGAAAGTGTTGTGGCGATCCTCCGGAAAGGTCTGAAAGTAGCGGAGGTGCCGGTGATCATGCGGGAACGCGAGGGCGGTGTTTCCTCGATTTCCATGAAGAAATCAGTGTATTATATGGTCAAAGTGACGTTGGCGATCTTGATCGAACGGATTCGTCGATAAGGAAAGGATGGGAAGATGGATATTAAAATTCAGATCATCGTAGCTGCAGGCGTTTTGTTAGGGCTGGCTGCTATTATCAATATGATTCGAAAAAAAAGTCTGGAACTGCAGTATGCGCTTGCCTGGCTGTTTGTCGGAGGAGGGATTCTTGTATTGGACTGTTTTCCGCAGATCCTGACATGGCTTGCCCATGAAGCCGGGGTTGCAAGTCCGGTCAATATGCTGTTTTTCCTTGGATTTTGCTTCTCTCTGGTGATCATTTTCACATTGACGGTGACGGTATCCCGGATGTCGACTCAGATCAAAGAACTGACACAGGCGCAGGCTCTTCAGAAAGAAAGCAGGGAACGAAAAGAAGACGCAGGAATAAAGAACAACGTCAAGAACAAAGCCAAGAATGACGCAGAAGTGAGAACAGCGTGCAATAGTTGATTTTAAGCCGTAGAAATGGTATAATAAAAAATAATATGCAATGGAGGAAGTGTAATTATGAGAACTTATTTGGTAACAGGTGGAGCCGGATTTATCGGTTCAAACTACATTCATTACATGTTCCGGAAATATGACAACGAGATCCGCATCATCAATGTGGACAAGCTGACTTATGCCGGAAATCTTGAGAATCTGAAAGACATCGAAGATCGTGAGAATTATACATTTGTAAAAGCGGACATCTGCGACTCTGAGGCGATCAACCGGATCTTTGACGAGAATGACATCGACCGTGTCGTACATTTTGCGGCGGAAAGCCATGTAGACCGGAGCATCCGCAACCCGGAAGTATTCGTAAAGACGAACGTACTTGGCACTCTGGTGATGCTCAATGCAGCGAAAGCAGCATGGGAACTTCCGGACGGAACATTCAAGCCGGACAAGAAGTTTTTACATGTGTCCACAGACGAAGTGTACGGATCTTTGGAGAACGAGGATGAATTCTTCTATGAGACGACTCCGTATGATCCGCACAGCCCGTATTCCGCAAGCAAAGCATCTTCGGATATGCTTGTGAAATCTTACATGGATACTTATAAGTTCCCGGCAAATATTACGAACTGCAGCAACAACTACGGTCCGTACCAGTTCCCGGAAAAGCTGATCCCGCTGATCATCAACAACGCGCTGCAGGGCAAGAAGCTTCCGGTATACGGAGACGGAAAAAATGTGCGTGACTGGCTCTATGTAGAAGATCACGCAAAGGGAATCGATATGGTTCAGGAAAAAGGCAGACTGTTTGAGACTTACAATATTGGCGGTCACAATGAGAAGCAGAACATCCAGATCATCCATATCATTCTGGATACACTGCAGGAGATGCTTCCGGAGGGAGATCCGAGAAAAGAACTGGTGAGCGAAGATCTGATCACTTATGTCGAGGACAGAAAAGGACACGACAGACGTTATGCGATCGCACCAGACAAGATCAAAGAAGAGGTCGGCTGGTATCCGGAGACGAAATTTGAGGATGGAATCCGTCTGACAATCAAATGGTTCTTTGAAAATGAGGAATGGATGAAGAATGTTACAAGCGGTGACTACCAGAAATATTACGAAGAGATGTATAAATAAACAATCATAAACAATCATAAACAATCATAAAAAATCAGCAGTATCCTTGGATACTGCTGGTTTACGTTGCTGTGTATGTGCGAAGAACAGTAAAACGGCTGTTTTCAGGTGGATACACACGACAGAAAAACTGGAGGAAGAACAAATGAAAGGTATTATTTTGGCGGGCGGTTCCGGAACGAGACTGTATCCGCTGACACAGGTTACAAGTAAACAACTGCTTCCGATCTATGACAAGCCGATGATCTATTATCCGCTCAGTATTCTGATGGAGGCGGGGATCCGTGAGATCCTGATCATCTCAACGCCGGAAGACACGCCGCGGTTTGAAGAACTGTTAAAAGACGGAAGTCAGTTCGGCGTTCATCTGGAATACAAAGTACAGCCGTCACCGGACGGACTGGCGCAGGCATTCTTACTTGGAGAAGAATTTATCGCAGGAGACAGCTGCGCGATGATCTTGGGCGATAATATTTTCCACGGACATGGTCTGAGAAAACGTCTGAAAGCTGCGGCTGCGAAAGAAGACGGCGCGACGGTGTTCGGTTATTATGTAGATGATCCGGAACGGTTTGGTGTGGTAGAATTTGACGCGGACGGAAAGGCAGTTTCTCTGGAAGAGAAGCCGGAACATCCGAAGTCAAACTATGCGGTGACCGGATTGTATTTCTATGATAATCATGTTGTAGAGTATGCGAAACAGATCAAACCGAGTCCGCGCGGAGAGTTGGAGATCACCGATCTGAACCGGATCTATCTGGAAAAGGGAAATCTGGATGTGACGCTTCTCGGACAGGGATTTACATGGCTTGATACGGGAACACATGAGTCTCTGGTAGATGCGACGAACTTTGTCAAAACCGTGGAGACACACCAGAACCGTAAGATCGCCTGCCTCGAAGAGATCGCGTTCAACAATGGCTGGATCGACAATGAAAAGATGGGCGAAGCATGTGAACTGTACCAGAAGAATCAGTACGGACGTTACTTAAAAGATGTCATGGACGGCAAATATATCGAATAAATATAAACGGTGCAGGTCTTGTACAGACATGACCTGCATCATTCTTGCTGTATGGATCCGGAGAGAGAAATCGGGATGCACGGCAAAAAAAGAGAGAAAGAGGTTGCAGAATGGGAAAAATTACAGTAGAAACTTGCGAAATCGAAGGATTAAAAGTGATCACCCCGGCTGTTTTCGGAGACGAAAGAGGGTATTTCATGGAAACTTACAATTACAATGATTACAAAGAAGCCGGGATCGATATGGAGTTTGTGCAGGACAACCAGTCCAGTTCTAAAAAAGGCGTGCTGAGAGGACTGCATTTCCAGATCAACTATCCGCAGGACAAACTGGTCCGGGTTGTGAGCGGAGAGGTGTATGACGTTGCGGTAGATTTGAGAGAGAGCTCTCCGACATACGGACAATGGCATGGAGTTCTGCTTTCTGCGGAAAATAAAAAACAGTTCTTTATTCCGAAGAATTTTGCACATGGTTTTGTTGTATTGTCAGAGTCCGCAGAATTTGCATACAAATGTACGGACTTCTATCATCCGAACGACGAGGGTGGCCTGGCATGGAATGACCCGGAGATCGGAGTGGACTGGCCGATGCCGGAGGGAATGACCGAGAAAGATCTGATCATTTCAGAAAAGGATCAGCATTGGGGCGGCATTCGCGAGTATAGAAAGTAGGATTACGGAGGAGAAACGTGTCAAGTTATATAAGGAACTTTGTGAAATTTCAGCCGCTTCTTTCGGAGCTGGTTGCGAGAGACATCAAGATCAAATACCGGCGGTCTGTTCTGGGCGTCCTTTGGACGCTCTTAAATCCGCTCTGCATGATGATCATTCTTTCCATCGTATTTTCCAGTATTTTTAAATTTGATGTGGAAAATTTTCCGTTGTATGTATTGAGCGGTCAGGTGATCTTTAACTTTTTCAATGATTCGACGACCAGTTCTATGTCGGCGATCATCAGCAGCGCTTCTTTGATCAAGAAAGTGTATGTGCCGAAGTACTTGTTCGTGCTTTCCAGGGTGATGTCCAGTTTTATCAATCTGATGGCATCCTTTACGGCGCTGCTGCTTGTGATGGTAGCGACGAGAGCGGAGTTGCACTGGACGGTATTTTTGTCTGTGATCCCGCTTGCGATGGTCGTATTGTTTTCTTTTGGTGTGGGAATGTTCCTGGCGGCGATCACGGTACGTTTTCGGGATGTGATCCATCTGTATTCCGTGTTTACAACAGGGCTTCTTTACCTGACGCCGGTTATATACCCGATGGCAGCGCTGCCGGATGTTGTGAAGACGATCGTCATGATCAATCCGCTTACCAATTATCTGCTGATGTTTCGGGATGTGATGTTCAACAATACACTACCGTCCGTATTTTCCGTATTACTCGGAATTGCCGAGGCGGCGCTGGCATTGGCGCTTGGTCTGTATGTGTTCTATAAGAACCAGGATGAATTTATTTTGAATCTGTAAAAAGAAAACTGATGAAATAGTAGGAGCGATAAGCAGAATATGGAAAGAAATCCGATTGTAACTGTGGATAATGTATCGATGAAATTCAACCTTTCATCAGAAAAATTTGACAGTTTTAAAGAATATGTGATCAAAAGCATCAAGCGGCAAGTGTCTTATGATGCGTTTATGGCGCTGCAGGGCGTTTCGTTTGAAGTGATGCGCGGCGATTCGGTTGGGCTGGTCGGTCTGAACGGCAGTGGAAAAAGTACGATGCTGAAAGTGATCGCAGGCGTTTTAAAACCGACGGAGGGGAAAGTTGCGGTCAATGGGACGATCGCGCCTCTGATCGAGCTTGGTGCGGGATTCGATATGGATCTGACAGCCCGGGAAAATGTATTTTTGAACGGCGCGCTGCTTGGATATAATCGTGCGCGGATGGAAGAGCAGTATCCGGATATTGTGGAATTTTCAGAACTGGCGGAGTTTATGGATGTTCCGGTCAAGAATTTTTCCTCGGGAATGGTTTCCAGACTTGCGTTTGCGATCGCAACGATCGGTACGCCGGATATCCTGATCGTTGATGAAGTCCTTTCCGTAGGAGATTTTCATTTTCAGGAAAAATGTGAGGCGCGGATCCAGAATATGAGGGATCATGGCACAACGATCCTTTTTGTATCCCATAGTCTTGAGCAGGTCAAGAAGATCTGCAACAAGATGGCGTGGCTGGAAAAGGGACACCTGAAGATGTTTGGAAACACAGAAGATATCTGTGATATTTACGCGCAGTCTTAATGAGGATTAACAGTATATGAAGAAGAAAATCAGTAGGGCAGTCTTGATCGCTGCGATTTTGGTAGGTGCGTTTTTATATGCGCATGTAGATAAAAATATATATTTGTATGACAGAAGTCTGGAAAGTGAAGATTTTATCAATACCGGTATTTTGGAAGAGGGCGAAACGCTGGAGCAGACGTTTACGATGAAAGATGAGGCGATCGACGGGATCAATCTGAAAATTTCATCTGTGGGGAATGTGGAGGACGTAACACTTTTGGGGACTTTGAAAGATGCAGGATCCAACGAAAAAGTTTCTGAATTTTCTGTTGCCGGATCAGAGATCAAGAATAACAAGATCAATAAATTAAAAGTTCCGAGAGTGGAAGATACAAAAGGAAAAGAATACACGCTTGTATTGGCGTGCGAGGGGAGCGACGAGCAGAACGGACTGAGTTTTTATGTGACCCAGGGAAATGCCGGAAAGCTGACTGTGAAAGGGAATGATACGAACGGCGTACTTGTAAGCCGGATGCTCTGTCACAGATTTGATGTGGAGACATTTTTCGTACTGCTTGGATTTGTGGCATTTGTTTATGTATTTATGAGAACCTTATACAAGCTGTTTAAATAACGGGAGTATCAATAAAAGGAGTAGAAATTGAATGAAAAATAAATTCATAGTGATGACGTATCGCTTCCATACAAAAGATAAGAATAAATTCCTTGTGATCGGATGGTTTCGGGAGAATACGATCGGCAGTAATGAGCTGAGAGTCTGCCTGGATAAAAAGAAGATCCATTTTACAATGGAAGAGAAAGACTTTGTAGGCGGCGCCGTGAAAGCGCTGGATGGTCTGAAAGTGACCAAACAGTATTTTTTGTGGATCGATCTTCCGAAAGGATGGGAAGCGTGCAGAAATCTGCAGATCATGAATTTTTATGAGGGAGAGGGCGGACCGGCGTTGGAGATTTCGACGAAACGGTTACAGCATCTTCAGGGTAAGATGGCGAAATATATTGACGGCGGCAATCTCTTAAGTACCGGATTCCGTGTTTCCGGCTGGTATATTGACGACGGAACCGTGGAGCTTGGATTGTTTGATAAATCCGGCAAAAAATATGATGCCGAGATCAAGCGAAAACGGCGCAGTGACGTTCAGAAATTATATCCGGAAAACAGTGCGGAGGAGATCGTTGGATTTGAGGCGGTGTATAAGGGGGATGCTCCGAAGAAAGTGATCGTGCATCTGGAATCTTCGACGAAAAAAGCGGATTTCCCGATCACGCTTGTGTATTCTCCGTTGGAAAAAGGTGCGGAACTTTTCGATAAATATTACCGAAAGGCGAGAGCATACTATCAGCAGTTTGGATTTAAGGAAACGGTGAAACGTAGTATTGAGAAGATCACGGTTCAGGATTCGATCAATTATAAAGCATGGATCCGGAGGAATGCGCCGACAGCAAAAATGCTGCAGGCACAGCGTGAAGCACATTTTCAGTATGCGCCGAAGATTTCGATCGTCGTGCCGCTTTACAAGACGCCGGAGAATTATCTGCGGGAGTTTGTACAGTCTGTGCAGGCGCAGACGTATAAGAATTGGGAGTTGTGTTTTTCCGATGGGAGCGGAAAAGATTCTCCGATCGAGGGCGTTCTGAATGAACTTACTCACAAAGATCCGCGGATCCGTGTCGTCTATACGGGAGAACAGCTTCAGATCTCGGAAAATACGAACGAAGCGCTGAAGATCGCAGCCGGAGATTTTATTGCTTTTTCCGATCATGACGATCTGCTGGCGCCGGATGCGCTGTATGAATGTGTGAAAGCATTGAACGAGGATCGGTCGATCGAACTATTGTATACGGATGAAGATAAAGTCGATATGAAAGGCAATAAATTTTTTATGCCGCATTTTAAACCGGATTTTAATATTGATTTATTGCGGAGTATAAATTATATTTGTCATCTCTTTGTTGTGAAGCGGGAGATCTTAGAGCAGGTCGGAATGCTCAATCCGGAATTTGACGGGGCACAGGACTATGATTTTGTTCTCCGATGTGTGGAAAAATCGGAACATATCCATCATATCCCGAAGATTTTGTATCACTGGCGCGCGCATAAAGATTCTACGGCGGAGAATATGGAGACTAAGGAATATGCATTGGAGGCTGGTAAAAAGGCGATACAGGCTCATTTGGATCGTATGAATATTCCAGCAGATGTGGTTCAGAAAACGGATCGGGGGCTTTGTTATTATAGATCAAAATATAGAATTTTTTCACAACCAATGATTTCAATTATTATTCCTAATAAGGATCATGTGAAAGATTTGGAAAAATGTATTTCTTCGATCGAAACAAAAGCAACCTACAAAAATGTAGAGTATATCATTGTAGAGAACAACAGTGAAAAGGAAGAAACGTTTGCTTATTATAAGGAATTGGAGAAAAAGAACCCAAAAGCAAAAGTTGTGTTCTGGGATGGAACCGGATTTAATTATCCGGCGATCAATAATTTCGGTGTGGAAAAAGCGAGCGGAGAATATTTGCTGTTTTTGAACAATGATACAGAGATCGTCAATGAGGACTGTCTCGAGGAATTACTCGGCTATTGTATGCGGGAAGATGTCGGAGCGGTTGGAGCCCGGCTTTACTACGAGGATGGCAGCATCCAGCATGCGGGCGTAATCGTCGGACTGGGTGGCGTTGCCGGACATGCATTTACGGATTTTCCGCATGAGTCTCCGGGATATTTCGGACGGATCGTGATGGCACAGGATTACAGCGCAGTAACAGCAGCTTGTATGATGATGAGAAAAAGTGTATATAAAGAAGTTGGTGGGTTTGATCCAAAGTGGGAAGTTGCTTTTAACGATGTGGATCTCTGCCTGAAAATCCGAAAAGCGGGTTACTTAATTGTGTATAATCCATATGCGGAACTGATGCATTATGAATCAAAATCCAGAGGCTATGAGGATAATGAAGAGAAGATAGAAAGATTTAATACAGAATGTGAAAATTTCATTGAAAAATGGGATGAATTTTTATCGAAAGGTGATCCGTATTACAGCCCGAACCTGACTCTGGACAAGAATGATTTCAGCCTGCGTGTGAAATAAGTATCATGAAAAGCATGCGTTTTGGTGCGGAAATTATCCACTTTTGATGTGGAAAGTGGTGTTCCGGGGTGTGGATAACACAGGGAAAATCAGGAAATAAGGAGGATAACTCATGAGAATCTTAGTGACAGGTGTAAAAGGACAGCTTGGTCATGACGTGATGAACGAGCTGGCAAAGCGCGGACATACAGGAATCGGTGTGGATGTGGAAGAAATGGACATTACCGATGCAAAAAAAGTAGATGAAGTGATCCGGGCATCCGAGGTGGAAGCAGTGATCCACTGCGCTGCGTATACTGCCGTGGATGCTGCGGAAGATCAGGTGGAGCTTTGCCGCAAGATCAATGCGGAGGGAACCGAGAATATTGCAAAGGTTTGTAAAGAACTGGATATTAAGATGATGTACATCAGTACGGATTATGTGTTTGACGGTGAGGGAACCCGTCCTTGGGAGCCGGACGATGAGCGTCATCCGTTGAATGTTTACGGATTGACCAAATATGAGGGTGAACTTGCAGTTGAAAAGTATCTGGATAAATTCTTTACGATCCGGATCGCCTGGGTATTTGGTGTAAACGGAAAGAACTTTATCAAGACAATGTTGAAGCTTTCCGAGACGCATGACGAGTTGAACGTGGTCGATGATCAGATCGGTTCTCCGACATATACTTACGATCTGGCTGTATTATTAGTAGATATGATCGAAACCGAGAAATATGGCAGATATCATGCGACAAATGAGGGACTTTGCAGCTGGTATGAATTTGCCTGCGAGATCTTCCGTCAGGCAGGACGGGATGTGAAAGTGAATCCGGTGAGCAGCGACGAATTCCCGACAAAAGCAAAACGTCCGCATAACAGCCGGATGGATAAAAGCAAGCTGACGGAGAATGGATTTACACCGCTTCCGGCATGGCAGGATGCGCTGAAACGGTATTTGGAGATTATACTGTAAATCACCGGAAGTGCCAAAAGGCACATTCCGGGATTATAAGCAGTCGCCAAGATCTCGGGCAAGCCCGGACTTTGGCTCGTTGCCTATACAAAAAGATAGCAGTCTGGTCGTTTGAATTGTGTGACCGGACTGCTATTTTTATGATGTGTACAACATTGAGAGAGGACTTTGGAACTATTTTATTTTGCTCCTTTTATTTTGATAAAGATATGCTATACTATTTTTAAAGCATTATTTTCTTGAATACATGACGGTATATTTCAAGTCATTGTTTCTATATGCAATCTCAATTCTGGAAGATTGTAGATCTAAATCCAATTCTGGTTTTCGGAAAATTCATGCTTTTCATCATTTATCAGGCAGGAGTTTCCGAAAAAATGGGGATCTCCTGATACAACAGAAAAAGGAATCAATCGGTGATGGATGTGATCGTTCGTGCAAATCCAGAACCATTTCGAGAGGAGGCAGAGGATATGTGTGAAGCATTGATGGAGTTGATGAAAGATAAGTTTGAAGAAAGGTTTGAAGAAGAGAGAAATGAGGGAGAAAAAGCAGGAGAAAATCGTGTCAATGAATTAAATTTGCGATTATCAAAAGCGGGGCGTATTGAGGATATGATGAGAGCTATGGAAGATAAAGCATTTCAGAAACAATTGTTTGAAGAATTTGGTTTGTAGGATTATGTGATAGATTTTATTTTGTTATAAAAGAGAATAAAAAACGTCCTGTTGGAAAGAAGGGTTATGATACCGGAGAATCAAAGTTTGATTACCGGTAATATTACCAGACTTCCGGCAGGACGTTTTTAATGAGATTAGATATTAAATGGTACCAATACGCAGTCATAGATCGTTTTAAATTCAATGCATGCGATCACTGCGAAGACGGCAAGGTCGTACTTTCGTTCGTTCCACAATGTACGAAGCTTCATAGGAAGAAACATACTGAACAACGGGAAGAGCAGCGGCAGATAATATCGTCCCTGCACTCCGGCGATCGTGGTTTTTCCGACTTCCGTAAAATCCAGATACAGGGCAGACCAGATCATTCCGGCAATCGCGAGAAGCAGGAATGTCAGTACGCCTTTTTCCTTGATGTTCATATGGTGGTTGGAAAGTCCGGCAGTATCGGTCAGGACCAAAACGATCATCAGGATCATGATCAGGTGCACGCAGGGCGAAGTTGCCAGATGTCCTAAAAATGCAAGGCTGTCCGGTCCGAGTGTAAATCTTATGAATGTGGATGAAAAGTTTTCAAACCATACCCCAAGGTAAGAAATCGGCTGAGACAGTACGAGTGCAAGCTGTGCAGCCCGGTTTGTATCACCGCCGCGTACATCGCCGGTTGCAGGCGGTGCAATAAAGCTTGGGAGGATGAAAGTTCCGATCAAAAGCAGGACGGAACCGATCACTGCAAGACGGCAGAGCGTTCGCTGCTTTTTGCTCTTATATTTATCTTTGGGGATCAAAAGTCCCATCAATACAAGTGGAATATAGATCGCTTTGGCAAGGGATGCCACTGCGATCGACACAACAAAGAGGACGAAATTCTTTGTCTCGAGCGGTTTCTTCCGATCCAGTAATTCGGTGAGCAGGTATGCAAAACCAAACGTGATCCCCGCGATGATCATGGCGTCGTAGGAATAGGTGCTTGCAAGAAAGACCGGAGTGGGCATCAAACCGATCGCTGCCATCAGTCGTTTCCCGATCGGCAGTTTTTTGATAGCAAAGTACATGATCACCGCATAAGCGAGCAAATTGCACCACCGACCCAGCATGTACATATAGCCAAAGTTTAAATGAAGCAGTTGACCGGCTTTGATCCCCAATGCCTGAGGAATATAATGCAGATTGTAGAAATTGGCAAGGTTCGGTTTATTGGATATTTCGATCGCTTCCGGACTGCGATAATCTGCAAGGGTTCCGAGAGAACCAAACAATTCGATTTTTTCTTCTTTCGACTGTGGCAGATTATAAGGCCAGTTCGTGAGACTGACGGCGGTATATTCATGCAATGTCGGTGTTAATTTTGCGGTACGGGTGATCGGCAGTGTGTATGCACGGTTAAAATGGATTTCTTCATCCCAGCCGACTTTGCTGACCGGAAGTACGGAAACAAAAACGGTACCGATCACAAGTGTAAAGACGAGAAAGCGGCTTTCGACTTTTTTTGCCCAGGCAGATCGTGAAAAAAATAAAAACGCGATCAAAGCATACAACGCCAGGAAAAAGAAGAATCGTTCTTTGGAAAATTGGAATTCATTTTTAATTCCGGCATTGGTAATTTTGAGTCCGTCCAATCCCTCTGGTACGCGAATCGTGATCTCGTCGGCTTCTTTATGCAGGTTGATGGTGGAGGTATGGATCAGATTTGGATTCTGGTCGGTATATTCCACGATTTCTTCTGTTCCGAATACGTTATAGCTATGTACGGAGATTTGAAAATCTGCCAGCTTATCCGCCGCTTCGCGCTCAAACGAAAAATAAAATTTCCCAACATACTGTTTATCGAATCGGAATGTGACGCTGCATTTCTTTGCACCGCAGACAATGCTGTCCCCATCCAGTTCACATCCTTTGCGTGAAGCGGAGGTGACCGGGAGCGGCGTGTTGTAGGAATTTCTGAGCGCGGGAATCTGAAATGCAAGTTCACTTAAAAATGCAAGGAACAAAACCGGGATTACGATCAATATGATGCGCAGCAGTGAACGCTTCCAGTCGCCATGTATGCGGTCAGCCAGTTTGGTTGTTTTTTTTGAGTTTTTGGATTTAGTTGTAGGTAAATTCATAATATTGTCTCCAGTCGCTTATTTATGGAACAGTTTTCTTTGAAACCAATCTCCCGCATAGCGGAAAGTGTGGCAAAAAAGATCTGCTTCTATTTTTATATAAGAAGAAAGGTGCCGCATTTGAAACGGTACTTTTTTGCAGGAACGGATCGTTGAGAGTCCCTCCCGGATCCCGTCGGCGTAGTCTTTTCCGAATCCTTTTTTGCAGAAAAACAGGTACTTGACCGCATACCCGGCAAAAAGCGGAAGAAAATTAACGGCCAGCTGAATGAACGGCATATTTTTATAATTCAGCCATATGCTGTTTCTGGCGGATAATTTTACTTTAAAGCTGTTATACTTGGAACCGCTTGTCCCGCTTCCGACATGATAGACGAGAGCGTCCGGACAGTACATATTTTTGAAGCCGTAGATCCGTGCGCGATAGCCGATATCGATGTCTTCCAGATAGGCGAAATGGGATTCGTCAAAATATCCGATACGGCGGAATGCGCTTTTTCGATAGATTGCGGCTCCGGCACAGGCGGTAAAGATCTCGTCGGCTTCCGTATAATTGGAAATTGACCGCCCGGTTCCGCGGCAGATGCCCCAGCCGACCAGCGTATAAAGATCCCCGGCGCTGTCGATGAGATCCGGGTGATACATCTGGATCATCTTACTGCTGACCGAAAAAATATCCGGTGATCGTTCAATGGCATGGAGAAGCGCCTCTGTAAAATGTAGATCCACAGTCGTATCATTATTTAAAAGGATGACATATGGAGTCTGCGCGTGCCGTATGCCGGCGTTGACTGCGGCGCTGAATCCATAATTCTGATCCAAATGCAGAACCTCGATCTCCGGAAAATGCTCTTTCATGAAATCCAGACTTCCATCGGAAGAAGCATTGTCTACAACTAATGTATGAAAATCCTGCATTGTCTGCTTTTTAAGAGAATCCAGGCAGGGTTTCAGGAAATGTTTTCCGTTATAATTCGGAATGATAACCGTTACTTTCATTCTGATACCTCGTTTATTTTAATGATTTCTGTTGTATTATAGCAAATTTCCTGTCAGGTTGCCAGAAAGAAAACAGAAAATATTTTACAAAAGTGTTACAAAATGGAAAACAGAATGTGTAAAATTAGTGATTTTCCTTGTCCTTTCCTGTAAAATACCTGTCTTTTGGAGTTGACTTAAAAAAGTAGTGCTAAGCCATAGGTTAGAACCTGTG
>OBXC01000812.1_pt1 | contig 19072 bp, 23 predicted proteins | sample 1538111 | NCBI WGS metagenome assembly OBXC01 (sample SAMEA2580137, study PRJEB22360) | human gut metagenome | biome: human gut; feature: human-associated habitat; material: faeces | place: Denmark | collected 2008/2010
CAACCCCTCAAAGATTGAGGGGCAGGGGAGTTGAAGTGTCGAAGACACTTTTTTATGGGTAAATGATAGAATAAAAGGCTATGGTGTAGTATAATTGGATTTGGAAAAATTTCTAGGAGTGCTGGGATGATTATTAGAACGGAAACATATAGAGCGTTAGAAGAAGACTTGGCTATGATAATGGATATAGATGAATTATTTCTTTACGAAAGATTGGCTGAAATAAGTAGGGAATGTTTAGATGGATTTCATTCTGATTGGGATAAGTACGAAGAGCAAATAGATAGCTTGATATTAGAATATGCAGATTTGAATATGGTCGATGAGGTATATATTTACCATTTGGGCAGACATGTGATAGAACCAAAGGAGTTGTTGCCTCTTAAGGACGTGTTGGTTTCGGAAAATAAAGTTTCAGATTTTCTTAAAGAACATGATATAGTATTTGATGAACAAAATGGAAAACTTAGATTTTTTTATAAGGGACGGGAGATTACAACAGAAGAAATTCTTGCAAAAGGGCATTTTCATTTATTTGCTAGGAGACTTGGACATTTAGGAGAGGCAGATTTTTGTGTTAATGGATTTTTTTTTGGCCTAATATTGAAAAAACATCAGATGGATATTTTCGGGATTTGCAACGAGGCCCTGAAATAATTGAAAACATTGGAAGATTTATTGGAAAAGAACTGTGGAGAGAATTTAAGGAGCAGTCAAAATATTATGGCATAGTTTTTAAAGTTCCAGTAGAAGATATAATTTTCGATGGAAGAACTGATACTGAAACTAAAGAGAAAAAAATAAAGTGCTTGATAAAATATGTTTTGTATTATCTGAATGATTTTTATAATGGTAGCGTTGGTGGAAATAACCTGATGTTACGGATTCATGATAGCAAAAAAGTTGAGGTAGATCACTGTATATTGATTAATGAGAGTTAGAAAACAGAGGCTTGTGAGTATTGCAGATGCAGTACTAGCAGGCTTTTTTATTTACAGATTTCTTTTTTTGCGTTTCACTTAACATATACTCGAAAATTTAGAAAAGACAAAGAAAGCGAGGATGCAATAATGCAGGAAAAAAACGAGTTAGAAAAGTACGAAAGTAAAATGTCGAGAAAAGAAAGACAAGCTATGGAACGATTTGCAAACTTTATGGTAGAAATGATTTTAAAGTATGGACCGAAAGTTTTAGCAGAGATTGAAGCGGAAGAAGAGAGAAAAAAAGAAGAATAGAGAAAAAAGAAGAATAATTGAAAGGTGTCTGCTGAGTTTTATGACTTAGCAGGCATTATTTTTTTAATGGGGTTAAAATTCACACCATTTCCTTTGCCTGTGACATAGGAGGGAATCCCTCACTATGACTTGGAGGTGGCGGCATGAGCAACCATGAAAATGTGAGTATCAGTCAGGAAGAAATTGATAGAACAGCACGTATCAATATGGAAGTGTGTGCCACTTTTGTGGCAAGAATGATTCAAAAATATGGGCATGAAGTATTGGCGGAAATCGAAGAAATGAAGGCAAAAGAGAATACCAATGAGCAGTGAGATGAGCCGGTTACATTTTTTTGTAATCGGCTCATTTTACCCGCTGACGCAATCGAAAAAGTGCGTTATATTTTAGATCCAGACACGAAAGACGAACAATCATTGAGCAACCACAAAGGGGGATATGATGAGAAAGAAAAAATGTTATATATACACCAGAGTATCCACAATGGCTCAGACAGAAGGTTACAGTCTGGAGGCACAGGTGGAAAGGCTCCGTGAATATGCAGAATATAGAGATTTACAGATTGTTGGTGAATACTGTGATGCCGGTAAATCCGGAAAAAGCATTAAGGGAAGACCGGCATTTCAGGAGATGTTGGATGACATCGTAAATGGGAAAGATGATATTTCTTATGTGTTGGTTTTCAAATTATCCAGATTTGGAAGAAACGCTGCAGATGTTCTTAAGTCTATGCAGTTACTGAATGATTATGATGTGGATTTGGTATGTGTGGATGATGCGATAGATAGTTCCACTCAGGGCGGAAGACTTACGCTGGCGATTTTGTCAGCCGTGGCAGAAATCGAGAGGGAGAACATAACCGTACAGTTTAATGCCGGAAGAATGCAGAAGATTTTGGAAGGCGGGTGGCCGGGAGGACCAACACCATATGGCTATCGCAATGTCAAAAAGAAGATGCAGATTGAGCCAACAGAAGCGGAGTTGGTAAAGAAAATGTTTGAAACCTTTCTGATGGATGGAATGACAACCACATCTGTTGCGGCCTATATGAATGAGAATGGTTATCGTAGGATGATTAAAGGAGAGGAAAGACCGTTCACTTATGACTTTGTTACAAATGCTTTGGGGAATCCTTTTTATTGCGGAAAGATTCTATATGGAAAGCGTAGCAAGAAGAAAGAAGTTCTGGCCATTCAGGGAATGCACGAACCTATTATTAGTGAAGAACTGTGGGAACAGGTGCAAGAGAAGAGGAAAGCATTATCAGTCAAGTGGGAAAAGATAGATGATCCTGAAAGAATCAGTATATTGTCCGGTTTGGTTAAATGTCCTCTATGTGGCAGAGGCATGATTGCTACTAAGAGTAAGCATGTTAATAAGAACAGAGGCGGTCATTATAAGACTATCCACTATTATTCTTGCAGACAACATAGAAAAGCCAGTGGTCGTGAATGTTCCTTTAAGCGCATTCTTAATCAGTCAAAGATTGATTCCAGTGTATTTGAAATCTTTTCCGGAATTACAGAACTGCCGGAGTACCATGAAATGATTGCAAATGTATTAGGAAATCAGCCGTCGGTGGAACTGCTGGAGAGCGAAATGAAATCTCTGAGGAAACAGCTTAGAAGTTACGAGACGCAAAAACGAAAACTGGGAGAAGAGTTGGATGCACTTGATATTCTTGATGATGATTATGACAAAAACTATGACAGGATACAGTCTGAAATAGATGAAATCTATGACAAAATGGATGATGCAGAATCTTCTATATCTAAAGTGAAAAAGAAATTGTCTGCGGTTAAGAACGGTATCCGTTCTGTAGAAAAGGTAAAGGAATTGGTGGAGCACATGCGGTTGTTATTTCCTAAAATGACCTGTGAAGAGCAGAGGGAGATGTACAGATTGTTCGTTGAGAGAATCGACATATACCCAGAAGAACAGGACAATGGGAAAATGATAAAGAGCATCACATTCAAGTTCCCTATCTACTATGAAGACTATGAGACTGTACCGACCAGAACTCCTGATGACCAGATAGGTTTTGTATTGGATTGTGAATCGTTTGGTCTGACCGTTGCAGAGGCAAAAGCAACTTATGTGGAAATAAAAGCGTATATATTGGAAAAGTTCGGTGTGAAAGTTTCTACCTTATATATAGCACAAATAAAAAGAAAATACGGATTGTCCTTGGGAACGAATTACAATTTGTCCAAAAAGGAAAATGCAAGAGTTCCGACCTGCCCAAAAGAGAAAGAGGCGTATATCATAGATGCCTTGAAACATTTTCGGATGTTGGATATGTCGGTGGAAATGGAGGCGTAGCAAATGCAGAATAAAAGATTAAAATGTTATATATACATCAGGGTATCTACTGCCATGCAAGTGGATGGTTACAGTTTGGAAGCCCAGAATAACAGGCTTACCAAATATGCGGAATTTCAGGGGATGGAAGTAGTCAAGGTTTACTGTGATGCCGGTAAATCCGGAAAGAACATCACGGGTAGACCGGAGTTCTCACAGATGCTTCAGGATGTGGCAGATGGTAAAGACGGAGTGGATTATATTCTGGTATTCAAATTATCACGTTTTGGAAGAAACGCAGCGGACGTTCTGAACTCATTGCAGTATATACAGGATTTTGGTGTAAATCTTATCTGTGTGGAAGATGGAATTGATTCATCAAAAGATTCTGGAAAACTTACAATTACGGTATTATCTGCTGTTGCAGAAATCGAGCGTGAGAACATTCTGGTTCAGACAATGGAAGGAAGAAAGCAGAAAGCCAGAGAGGGAAAATGGAATGGTGGTCAGGCGCCATTTGGATACACATTGGATTCTAAGAACAGCACGCTGATTGTGAATCCGGAAGAAGCAGAACTGGTAAAACTCATTTACCAGAAATATGTATGTGAAGACATGGGATTGGATACAATAGCAAACTTCCTGAATGACCGTGGTTATAAAAAGAAGAAAACCAGAAGACGTGAATTGGATTATTTTACAAGAGGAACGGTAAAGAATATTCTGGACAATCCGGTATATGCGGGTAAAATCGCATACGGGAAAAATGTTACCGAAAAGGTCAAAGGCACCAGAGACCAGTTCCGAAGAGTTAAAAGTGACGAATATCTTTTGGTAGATGGTCTCCATGATGCCATCATTGATGAAGAATTGTGGATGCAGACTAAAGCCAAAAGAAAAATAACTGGGGTAAAATGGAACAAGACGCATAGTCTGGAACATGAACACATTTTATCCGGCATTATAAAATGTCCGATATGTGGACATGGTCTGAGTGGTACGGTAAGACGTCGCAAGAATAAGAAAACCGGAGACTATGTAGATGATTTCTATTATCGCTGTCAACACAGACACAAGATTGATGATGAGCATTTCTGCAATTTTCAACCGTCCCTTAATCAGAATGATTTTAACCATGAAGTGGAGCAAGTAATTCTGGATATGGTAAACCATGAGAACTTCCGTCAGTTTGTTATGGATAAGGTAAACACAAAGGTTGATGTAAGTGCTCTGGAAGAAGAAAGAGAGAGAATACGAAAACTGCTCAGACAGGTAATGGGGGCAAAAGCAAAGCTTACCGACATGCTTGATAAATTGGATGTGATGGATAAGCATTATGACCGAAAGTATCAGGACATGCACGACAGACTGGATAATCTGTACGATAAGATTTCAGAGTATGAAGACAGCATTGCGGATATTACAGCAAAGATTGAAGCAGTGTACGGGAACCAGATTACCGGAAAGCAGATTTATGACATTCTGGTACATTTTGAGATGATGTACTATAAAATGACGGACCTTGAAAAGAAAGAATTTATGAAAGACTTCATAAACAGTATTGAACTTTATCCAGAAAAGATGGATAATGGAAGCATCGTGAAGCAGATAAACTTTAAGTTCGGTGTTTATTATGAAGGGCATGAAACTATGGATATTCGGTTGCTCAACGAAAAAACAGTCGAGACTATCTGTAAATTAGTGAGGAAATTATGAAAAAATGCAGAATTACAGTAAAGAGAATTTCCTGTTACAAAGACCTGATGGAACAATATGAGAACCCCATTTCTCATGCCTGCGATATGGAAGAAGGACAGATTTTTATTGCCAATGGCTGGAAGAAGCCGGATAATTTTTGTGACAGTGCATGGGATAGTATATCTCCTTTTGTCATGACACTGGCACACGGAGGAGAAAATATTTATAATGGCTGGATGAAAAATAAAAAATCTGCGATGATTTCCTGCAATGATGGATTTCGTCCGGTGAGCTTTTTCATCGAAGCTTTGGAAGAAGATGCGGATTAAAAATGTGATTTTTTCGTACAAATACAGTCAGTTGCGTAATTGTAAAGCATAGTTGGTGGTATGCAACCACAAAATTTTGTATATTTTTCCTATCAAAAGTCTGTTAAGATAAAAAAGAAGGACTGTAAAGGAGGAAGAATATGATATTAGCAGATAAAATTGTAAATTTGAGGAAAAAGGCGGGCTGGTCGCAAGAAGAGCTTGCAGAAAAAATGGGCGTCAGCCGTCAATCCATATCAAAGTGGGAAGGCGCACAGTCAGTTCCGGATATGAACAGAATTTTAAAACTTTCAGAAGTATTTCATGTAAGTACGGATTATCTGCTTCGTGATGATATGGAAGAGCTGCCTTGTACAGTAAATCCTTTAGAAGAAGCTGAACCGTTGGAAAGCAGTAAGGGAGAAGTTTTAATAAAAGTATCTCTGGAGACGGCAAATGAGTATTTAGAGCATTGTAAGAAAAGCTCGGTTTCTATTGCAACAGGAGTTATGCTTTGTATTTTATCCCCCATTTTATTGATTTATTTGAGTGTAGCAGGAGAAATGAAAAAAATTCCTCTCACAGAAGACCAAGGGGCAATGGCAGGGCTGATTGTAATGTTTTGCATAGTAGCGTCAGCAGTTGTCATTTTTATTATTAATGGACACAAGGGCGCTCCCTATCAATTTTTAGAAAAAGAACCATTGGACACAGAATATGGAATTGACGGTATGGTTCGTGACAAAATGAAAAAATATGAAAAGTCACATATCATGGAATTTTCAATGGGTGTAGTGCTTTGCATTATTTCCTGTGTTCCGATTTTTCTTGTACAGCTTTTTTACGGAGATGATGATTTTCTGACTGTAATGGCGGTAGGTATTTTATTGATACTGGTATCCATAGGCGTATTTTTTATTGTCAGAACATCGATTATCTGGGATGGATATCAGGTCTTATTAGAAGAAGGAGATTATACACGGATTGCCAAGCAGAGAGAAAAAAGTATTGGGAATATTTATTGGCCTATTGTCACAGCCGTGTATCTTTTCGTTAGTTTTATTACGATGAAATGGGGCATTACGTGGGTGATTTGGCCGGTTGCCGGAATTTTGTATAGTGTTGTGGCAGTCATCTATGGTAATTATTGTGTTGGAAAAGGAAAGAGGTAAAAATGAATATACAAATTTTTGGTACAAAGAAATCCTTCGACTCGAAAAAAGCAGAGCGTTATTTTAAAGAACGTGGAATAAAATATCAATTTATCGACATGAAAGAAAAAGGTATGAGTAAAGGTGAACTGCAAGCTGTTTGTCAAGCAGTGGGAGGATTGGAAGCTTTGATGGATAAGGAGTGTGAGGATAAAGATGTGCTGGCATTGATTAAGTATATTGCCGAGGAAGACAGAATGGAAAAGGTTCTGGAAAATCAGAAGGTAATAAAGCTTCCTGTTGTGAGAAACGGTAAGCAGGCAACCGTAGGATATGTGCCGGATACATGGAAAAATTGGAAATAAGAAAACACAAATCAGAAGCTGACAGGTTGGACAGCACAGATTTGCCAGCATGAAATATACCATTTGGAAGGAATAATTATTTAAGATAATAAAAAAGCTTTTCATGAATAGTTCTTTGTTCTTTTTGGGAAAATAAAGTATTATTTTTTCACGGAGGAACATTATGAAGAGCTTTGTTATTACATAGGAAATTGCGTCCTATGTAATAACAAATGCTCCGCAAAGATGCACAGCTCGCGGAGATGAAATTATCACTTTGTGAACCGCTCGCGCGCGGAGATTACGCTGTTGCGCAATCTCTTTTACGGCTGGTATTTTAAGTGCCAGTATGATACACAAACCTTTGCAATTATACCGTCAATTCATCAAGAGGAGGAAAAGGGGAGAACCTGTTCTATCCAAATTATTACAGACACAGAAGTGCAAAAAATTTCTTTTTCTTCAGAAAGATGCTGCAAAAGGAGAAGAAACTTATGGATAGGAAAAAATCAATTTGGACAAAAAGGTGTTTGGCTGAATATCGATGAAGGCGGTTTGAAAATAAAAGGGGTATTGAAATTCAGTCAGATGTCGCCTCTAAAATACAATATTATGGGATTGTTTGCCTGTATACCGTTTATGGAATGTAGACATCAGGTCTGGAGCATGAGACATTTGGTAAATGGAAAAATAATTGTAAATAAGAAGAAATATATTTTCTCAGATGGTTTGGGTTACTGGGAAGGAGATGAGGGACGTTCTTTTCCCGGTGAATATGCGTGGACACAGTGCTTTTTTCAAGATGGCTCTCTTATGTTGGCAGTGGCGGATATCCCCATGTTTGGTATACATTTTACGGGAATTATAGGTGTGGTCTTATGGAAAGGAAAAGAATATAGAATTGCAACTTATTTAGGTGCAAGAGCTGCCGAGATAAAAAACAGAACAGTGAAGGTGGTGCAAAGAGGTCTAAAACTGGAGGCAAAGCTTTTAGAAGATATAGGATACAAACTTCAAGCGCCTGTAAATGGAAGCATGGTAAGACATATCCGAGAAAGCGTCACCTGTCATGCACAGTATAAATTTATGAAATCGGGGAGAACACTCTTTGATTTTGAAACAAAAGCAGCTTCTTTTGAATATGAATATGGAAAATAGAAATAAACTATGATACAATATCCAGTGTTTTGACAGACAGAAGAAAGGAAATGAGAGGTGAACAAGTTGGCTTTAGATAAGAAGGAGAAAGCCATCGAGCTTCAGGGTATTACAAAGACCTTTGGAAGTGTGGTTGCCAATGACCACATCAATCTTGAAGTTCGCAGAGGAGAAATTCTGGCATTGCTTGGAGAAAATGGTTCAGGAAAAACAACGTTGATGAATATGATTTCCGGTATTTATCATCCGGACGAGGGAACTATTAAAATCAACGGCAGAGAAGTAACCATCAATTCCCCAATCGATGCGGGAAAATTGGGGATTGGTATGATACATCAGCATTTTAAGCTGGTGGATGTTTTTTCAGCCATGGATAATGTTGCCATGGGAATGGAAGGGAAAAGAGTAAAGCCAAAAGAATTAAAGGAAAAATTGACAAAACTGACAGAAAAATACGGACTTGAAGTAGAGCCTGAGAAAAAAATATATAATATGTCAGTCAGTGAAAAACAGACAGTTGAAATTTTAAAAGTTCTGTATAGAAATGCAGATATTTTGATTTTAGATGAGCCTACTGCTGTACTTACACCACAGGAAACAAAGAAGCTGTTCCGCATTTTGCGAAAAATGAAAGAACAGGGAAGCGCCATTATTATTATCACTCATAAGCTGAATGAGGTTATGGAAATCAGTGACAGAGTTACAATTTTAAGAAAAGGACAGAGTGTGGAAACGGTAAATACCAGTGAAACCAACGAAAAACAGCTGACAGAGCTGATGGTAGGACGTCCGGTAACTCTGGAAATTCAAAGACCGCAGTGTGAAGATGTATTTACTCGACTGAAAATTGTAGACTTATCGGTAAAGGCAGCTGATGGTAATATGGCTGTAAAGGACTTAAATCTGGAAATTAAAGCAGGGGAAATTCTGGGGGTTGCCGGTGTGGCAGGAAGTGGACAGAAAGAACTCTGCGAGAGTATTGCAGGACTTATTCCGGTGCAGGCAGGAGCAATTTTACATAATAAGGAAAATATTGTAGGAAAAACTCCAAGAGAAATTGCAAATTTGGGCATTAGTTTGGGATTTGTACCGGAAGACCGTCTGGGTATGGGACTTGTAGCTTCCATGGGAATGGTAGACAACATTTTATTGAAGACCTATGATAAGACAAAAGGGATTTTCATTGACAGAAAGCCGGCAAGAAAGATGGCGGAAGACTTAGTCGAAAAGCTGGGTGTAGTAACACCAAGTGTAGATACACCGGTTCGCCTTATGTCTGGCGGTAATGTACAGAAAGTTCTGCTGGGAAGGGAAATTGAGTCAAATCCTTCTGTATTGGTAACAGCATATCCTGTACGTGGTCTGGATATTAACTCTTCTTATACAATTTATGACTTGTTAAATGAACAGAAGAAAAAAGGTGTTGCAGTGCTGTTTATTGGTGAGGACTTAGATGTGCTTCTGCAAATTTCCGATAGAATTATGGTTATGTGTCATGGTGAAGCAATTGGTGTTGTAGATGCAAAAACAACAACAAAAGAAGAACTGGGACTTATGATGGCCGGTAAAAAGAAGGGGGATGCATAAGATGGAAAACAGGAAGAAAAAAGAGCCTCTCATTCGTATTGAAAAGAGAAGCGAAAGAACTCATAATCAGATTATGCGCCTTCGTCTGCTTTCTGTAGTATTGGCAATTGTAGCAGGTGGTTTGTTCATTCTTTTTATTGGATATAATCCGTTTTCTGTATACGGAACCATTGTTTCAGGAGCATTTCGCAGTACCATGGCATTTCAGGCAACCATTAAGCTTATGGTGCCATTATTAATTCCGGCATTAGGTATTACTTTAGCATTTAAAATGCGTTTCTGGAATATCGGTGCAGAAGGACAGATTATTATGGGGGCAATTTTTGCAACCTATTTTGCTCTGTTTTGCTGGGATTTTCCACACTGGCTTTTGATGATTTGCATGTTCCTTGCAGGTATGCTGGGTGGCGCATTATGGGGACTTATCCCTGCATTTTTCAAAGCTAAATTTAATACAAATGAAACATTATTTACTCTGATGCTGAATTATATTGCACTGTATTTAATTTCTTTTTTGCGTGACGGCCCGTGGCAGGACCCGAATTCTTCAGGATTTCCGAAAATTGCGAAATTCGGAGAAGCGGCACAGCTTGATAAAATTTTCGGGGTTCATGCAGGCTGGCTGATTGGATTGATTTTAGTTGTGATTGTATATATTTATTTGAAATATACAAAACAGGGATATGAAATCAGTGTAGTTGGAGAAAGTCGTGCAACTGCGAATTATGCAGGTATGAATTATAAGAAAATTGTACTTCGTACCATGGCGTTTTCAGGAGGTATCTGTGGTATTGCCGGTATGGTACAGGCAAGCGGTTCTGATTTGACATTGACAACTTCTGTAGCCGGTGGTGTAGGATTTACAGCGATTATTGTAGCGTGGCTGGCACAGTTAAATCCTGTAGGCATTTTAATTGTATCATTCTTATTTGCGGTGTTGGAAAAAGGAAGTACGGTTATGCAGTCTGCTCACGGATTATCAGCGTATTCAGCAGATGTTCTTCAGGGAATTATACTTTTCTTTGTACTTGGATGTGAATTTTTTGTACGCTATAAATTTGTCACACGTAAGAAGGGAGGAAAAGCATAATGGATTTTTTTGTAAACTTTTTTGTGGCTGCAGTATTGGCAGGAACTCCTTTATTATTTGGTATTGTAGGTGAAATTATCAACGAAAAAGCAGGACATTTAAATTTAGGAGTTGAAGGAATGATGTCCATTGGCGCCGTAGCAGGGTTTGTCGTAGGATATTGGACAGACAATCTGTTTTTTGCTCTTGTGGCAGCATTTGTGGCAGGTATGCTCTCTGCTTTAATTTACGCAGTGCTTACGGTAACTTTTATGGCAGACCAAAACGTTACAGGTCTTACGCTTACTGTTTTCGGAATTGGATTTAGTAATTTCGTAGGAGATTTCGTAAGAGAAAAAAGTGGAAGTACATCTTTAAAACTTCCGGAAAACATTTTGGAAAGCCTTGGCAAAGTAGAAATTCCGGTACTTACAGATATTCCGGTTATTGGAAAAATGTTCTTTAACTATAATATTTTTGTATATATTGGAATTGTGGTTGCTATCTTAGCGGCTATTTATCTTCATAGAACAAAAGCAGGTTTAAATATCCGTGCAATCGGAGAAAATCCCGCTGCGGCAGATGCGGCAGGAATTCCGGTAACAAAATTAAAATACATCAATCTGATGCTGGGCGGCGGTATCTGTGCCATAGGAGGCGCATACTGCTCTATGATTATCTGTAATGGTGTATGGGTAACAAGCTGTGTAAACGGTTTAGGCTGGATTGCAGTAGCTCTCGTTATTTTTGCTATGTGGGATCCAAATAAAGCAATTATTGCAGCAGTGGTATTCGGCGGCTTTAGTGTATTAAAATACTATGTGCCACAGGTAATTCCAAGCTCTGTATTTGATATGATACCGTTTATCATGACAATTTTAGTGCTGATTATTACTTCTATGCGTTCTTCAAAGGAGAATTCTCAGCCAAAATCCTGTGGTGTAAATTATTTCCGTGAAGAAAGATAGGGAATGTGATGTCTACAAAATCAAGACTTCTGGAGCTTTTAGAACAAAATAGAGGAAAATATCTGTCAGGAAATGAGCTGGCAAAAATGCTGGAGGTTTCCAGAACTGCTGTATGGAAAGGAATGAAAAGTCTTCAGGAGGAAGGATATTCCATTACAGCAGTAACCAACAAAGGCTATTTGCTGGAAGAAGACAATAATATTCTGTCAGAAGAAGCTGTTCGGTTACAGCTGAAAAATGCAGATGTGCTGGTGGAGGTATGGAAAGAAACCGCCTCTACCAATCAACGCATGAAGCAGTTGGCAGTGGAAAAAAAGCTTCCCCATGGTTCAGTGGTGGCAGCACAGCTTCAAACGGAGGGCAAGGGAAGAAAAGGAAGAAAATTTTATTCTCCCAAAGACAGCGGGCTGTACCTGAGTATTCTTTTATATCCCAGAAAAACAGCGCAGAAAAGTCTGGAAATTACAGCAGCAGCTGCGGTAGCAGTATGCAGGGCGGTGGAAAGCTGCTGTGGCGTTTCACTGGGAATTAAGTGGGTAAATGATTTATATTTGGAAAATAAAAAAGTATGTGGAATTCTCACAGAGGCAGTGACAGATTTTGAAACAGGAGACATTGAATTTGTAGTTGTGGGAATAGGATTGAATTTATATGAACCAATAGGAGGATTTCCGAAAGAGCTAAAGGAAAAAGCAGGAGCAATATTGCCAGACGAACGGAATGTTGATAAAAATAAACTGGTAGGAGAAATTGTTAATAGGCTGCTTGCGGAAACGGAAAAAACAGGAATTCCTCAAGAATACATTAGCAGAAATATTGTTCCGGGGAAGAAAATCCAGATTACTTTTGGAGAAACCAAACGGGAAGTACTTGCTAAAGAAATACTTGCTGACGGAAGGCTGCTGGCAATCAATGAGAAAAATAAAGAAGAAATATTTCCTTCGGGAGATGTTTCTGTAAGGTGGTAAAAGAATAGGGCTGTTGTAGGAAATATATAAGATATATGTTTCTTACAACAGCTTTTTTATGTAACAATAAAATGCTTGATATTGTTGACAATGTATTTAGTATGTAATAATATATTTGATATAAAGAGAGGAGTGAATTGATTATGAAAAATGTTACAACCAGTATCCGAATAGATAGTAATACAAAACAGGCAGCAACAGAGCTGTTAAATGAGCTAGGACTTGACTTGAGTAGTGCAGTAAATATTTTTTTGAAACAGGTTGTTTTGCAGGGAGGCTTGCCATTTCAAGTAAAATATCCCCAATATAAACCGGAAGTGATTGAGGCTATGGAAGAAGCAGAAAAATTGAGCAGAAATCCAAATACAAAAAAATATTCAAGTTTCTCTGAAGCATTAGAGGATATAGATATATGATGTATGACTTGATTTTAACAGGCAAGTTTAAAAAGAGTTTAAAACTTGCAAAAAAGAGAGGATTAAATATTCATCTGTTAGAAGAAGTAGTAAATATACTCCAAAGTGGAGGAGAACTTGATAAAAAATATCATGACCATGAATTGAAAGGAAAATATAAAAATTTTCGTGAATGTCATATACAACCAGATTGGTTGCTTATTTATCTGATTGAGAATGACATTTTGACACTCACGTTAATTGATACAGGAACACATGCGGATTTATTTAATATGTAAGAAATGTATTTTAGAAATAATGGAAAGGGACTGGCGCAATAATTTGCAAGAAATCCCTTTTGCCTTTATTTGTGTTTTTTTGAACGTAAAAATCCATGACAGAAAATCTGTACTGCCAGAATGCCGATAAAAACTCCTGTACTGTCAATTAGCACATCTTTTTTGGAAGGTCCGCGACCTGCTACAAAGGATTGATGAAATTCATCTGTGCAGGCAAATCCCATGCAAAACAGTCCTGCTAACAGGAAAAGGAGAAAACCTCTTACACCATATACATAGAGAGGAAAAGAAATACAAAGAGCCAGAATACAGTATTCTGTCATGTGAGCAAGCTTTCTTACAGGGTGTTCAATTCGGTCTGTATAGATTTGCTTTTCATTTTCTGTCAGATTTTTATTTAAAATTTTGTCTGCAACCGATACAATTTGATAACTGATTTCATGGCTGAGACTTCCAGACTCTGTACCGGTTTGACCGGAAAAGCTGAAAATCATATACATAACAGCAAGTGCCGGTAAAAAAGACAAGGGTTTTAGACAATAGATGATAAATTTTTTCATGAAAAAACTCCTTTCATAAAGATTTTAAAAGAGTATCACTTTTTTTCGGATTTGTAAAGTGCTGGTGAAAATGTGTGGAAAGAAGAAGTGGTTTCTGATAGAATGTTTATATGTTAGAATATGACGCTATACAGATTGGGCAAATGGGAGGGCTTTTATGAAACGGGAATTAGAAATTGCAAGATGTGGGCTTGCGTGCTGTTTGTGTTCCGAAAATATAAATTGTCAGGGGTGTAATTCAGGGCAATGTCCTGATAGAGAATGGTGTGAAAATAGGAAATGTTCAATAGAAAAAAACCAAACACATTGTTATCGTTGTAGTGAAAAGTGTAGAAAAGGTCTGCTATCAAAAATAAAGCCATACGGTTTTACCCTATTTGCAAAAAGATATGGAGAGAAAATGTTGTTAGATTGTTTGGAACGTAACGAGAAAAACGGCATTGTATATCACCGTGAAGGTATTAAAGGTGATTATGATGAATTTGATGATGTAGAAAAGTTAATTGCCTTCATTAAAGATGGAAAACAGTAGGATGAGAAGGTTTTTCTATTGGAAGACAGAGGAATATAGAGTATAATTAATAGAAAAAACGTGGGAAGAAAGGAAAATTTCATGAGTTTAGCAGATGATTTATTTATCCGAATGTGTCAGGATATTTTGGAAAACGGCACAGATACCCAAGGAGAAAAGGTTAGACCAAAATGGGAAGACACAGGAGAATATGCATATACAATTAAGAGATTTGGCGTGGTAAACCGCTATGACTTACGGAAAGAATTTCCGGCATTGACACTGAGAAAGACAGCTTTAAAAACCTGTATGGATGAAATTCTTTGGATCTACCAGAGAAAATCCAATAATATCCATGATTTAAACGGACATATATGGGATGCATGGGCAGATGAAGATGGTTCTATCGGTACTTGTTACGGAGATGTGGTAGGAAGAAAATTTCTTTATAAAGGTGAAGAAACAGACCAGATGGATTATGTTTTAAAACAGCTGAAGGAAAATCCATACAGCAGAAGAATTATGACAAATCTATATCAGTTTGAATATCTTCACAGTGGCGCTTTAGATCCTTGTTGTTATAGTATGACCTATAATGTAACCAAAGAAAAAGACAGTGAAAAATTAGTGTTGAACGGAGTACTGAACCAGCGTTCACAGGATATTCTGGCAGCGAATAACTGGAATGTATGCCAGTATGCGATTTTGCTAATGATGGTTGCACAGGTAAATGATATGATACCGGGAGAATTGGTTCATGTCATTGCAGATGCTCATATTTATGACAGACATGTGCCGGTTATTCAAGAACTGATTAAGAGAGAAACATTTCCGGCGCCCAAAGTACGGTTAAATCCGGAAGTAAAAGATTTTTATCAGTTTACCACAGATGATTTAATTGTGGAAAATTATCAGGCGGGACCGCAGATTAAAGATATACCAATCGCAGTATAAGGAGGAAAAGAGAATGAATTTAATTGTAGCAGCAGATGCAAACTGGGGAATAGGAAAAGATAATAAGCTTTTGGTGAGTATTCCTGCAGATATGAAATTTTTCCGTACAACAACAACAGGAAAAGTAGTTATCTTAGGAAGAAAGACATTGGAAACATTTCCTAACGGACTTCCTTTAAAAAACAGAGTAAATATTGTACTTACAAGAGATAAAAACTATAAAGTGAAAGATGCCATTGTTCTTCACAGTGTAGAAGAAGTTTTAGAAGAAGTAAAAAAATATGATACAGAGGATGTATATGTAATTGGTGGAGACAGTATTTATAAACAATTTTTACCATATTGTGATAAAGCCCATGTGACAAAAATAGATTTTGCTTATGAGGCAGATACCTTCTTCCCTAATTTAGACGAAATGCCGGAGTGGAAGGTGACAGAAAGAAGCGAGGAACAGACCTATTTTGATATTGAGTATGAATTTTTAACTTACGAGAAGAAATAAATACGTAAGTATACATTTAATAATAATCTTCAATGGAATTTAATGTTTGGAGACATTTATTTCCATTGGAGATTATTATTTTTTCTAACAATACTGAATTTCCATCACCCGCAAAATTCCCGGAACCTCATAGTTTCTTTTTCCTGCGCCGACGCCGATTTTATTAATCTGAAAGGTTTCCGGCAGAGTAAAGGAAGTTGCAATGGCAGCGGCAATGGCAGCTCCGGTAGGTGTTACCAATTCTCCCTGTACAGGCACAATGGAAAGTGGAAGCTTATGTGCACATACAATATTGGAAGTAGCAGGGACAGGAATAGGAAGAATACCATGCTGACATCGGATTGTACCCTGCCCTTCTCTTAATACAGGCAGGAAAACTTCCTCATATCCCAGAAAATCCATGCAGATTGCAAATGCGGCAATATCAACAATAGAGTCTACGGCTCCTACTTCGTGAAAATGTACTTGTTCTTTTGGAACACGATGAGCACGGGCTTCTCCTTCAGCAAGAATTTCAAAAATTTTAGAAGCCATGGCTTTTGCACCTGATGTCATACTGCTGTTTTCTAAAATAGAGAGAATGTCAGGTAAGCTTCGATGCTCATGGTGATGTGTATGAGTATTGTGCTGGTGCGCATCTTTATGCTCATGCTCTATATGGTTATGTTCACAGTCTTTGCCATGCAGGTATTCCATATCATGGTCATGGTTTTCGTGTTTTTTATCTAATAGAACGTTAAAGTCGCAGGCAGCAATGCCTGATTTTTCCACTTCTGAAATTTCAATTTTATATCCGGAAAGGTTTAAGCTGTCTAAGGTGTCTAAAAGCATTTTTTTATCCGCACCCAAATCAAGCAAAGCAGCCACAGACATATCTCCGCTAATTCCTGATGCACAGTCAAAATAAAGTGCTTTTTTCATAATAAAGTCCTCCTGATGTTATTTTCGGTTTCTCGGCACTTTGCCGCAGGTATCCCTTTTGGCTATATAATAAGGCAGCACTGTTTTTAAAGGAATACGGTGTCCGCCGGTGATGCGGTCAATAAGAATTTTTGCTGTCATTCTGCCCATTTCTTCTAAAGGAATATGGACGGTGGTAAGCATTGGTGAAAGATATTGAGCTGTTTCAATGTCGTCTACACCAATTACAGAAATATCTTCGGGAATACGGTAGCCATGCTCCCGAAATGCACGGATTGCACCAATGGCAGTGTTATCGTTTGCGCAAAAAACAGCAGTAATATCAGCTTTTGCATTGATTAAATGAAGAGCACCCTGATAACCGCCTTCGTGAGAAAGCTTTACATTGGCTGCGTTTCTCTGTGAAAAGGGCAATCCCAGAGTGTTTAAGGCATCCTTAAATGCAGTGTAGCGGATTTCATTATTCTGCTCTCCGATATAACCGATTTTTGTGTGACCTAATTCATGAAGATAAGAAACAGCGCTGAAGGCAATTTCTTTTCCGTCACATACAACCTGATCATATTTATCTTCCATAGGATTGAGCCCCGCATAGATAATATGCTTATAATTTTTCGTAAAAAGTTTCAAAATACGTTCATCATATCGTCCTAAAATAACAGCTCCATCCACGGGGGAGTTGGCAATTCTGAGGGTTACGTCAGGATTTTCCAAATCCAAGGCGGTAAAAGAATGTTTGATGAAAAAGTTGCTTTTGAAAGCCTCCTGTTCAATGGCCTTTGCAATATGGGAAAAGAAAAGGTCTGAAACAGCAGAGTCGCCTCTTGCATAAATACAGGCTATGGTACGTGCCGGCATTTCCACAGGGGGAGTTGTTGACCCAAGTTTTAAGGCGCGGGCAGTAGAATTAGGCGTATATCCGCTTTTTCTTACAATGTTCCAGATGCGTTCCTGCACCTCCGGGCTGGCAGCCTTTGAGTTTTTTTGATTAATGACTCTGGAAACAGTAGAAATAGAAACGTTTGCTTCTTTTGCAATTTCTTTTAGTGTCATATTAAAACCTCACAATACAATAGTGCTATATGGATATATTATAACTGAAATGACGAATAAAAACAATGAAATTTAGGATAACGTTTGCATAAATTGAGTAGAAAAAAACGCAATATTTGAGAAAGGTTTGTTGAAAATGAAAAATACTTATCGTATAATCTTAGATATGAAAGGATTGACAATGCAAAAACAAGGGAGGATTGTTTGAAATGACGAAACATGAATATTACACTTACACAAAGGAGGAACTTTTAAACAAAGGAGCTAAGCTGCCGGTGATTGTAATGGAAGATAATGCAGCGGTATTTCAATCCATGGCAAAGGAAATGGCGGAAGAAATTAAGAAAAACAATGCAGAAGGCAAGAAAACGGTATTTATCTGTCCGGTAGGTCCGGTAGGACAGTATCCTTATTTTGTGGAAATGGTAAATCAGGAAAAAATCAGTCTGAAAAATGTTTGGTTTATTAACATGGACGAATATTTGGATGATGATAAAAAATGGGTTCCGGAAACACATCCGTTAAGCTTCCGTGGCTTTATGAACAGAACAGTATATGGCAAGATTGCTCCGGAATTAGTTATGCCGGAAGAACAGAGAGTATTTCCTGACCCGGAAAATGTAGAATATATTCCACAGTTGATTGAAAAACTGGGCGGTGTAGATATCTGCTTCGGCGGTATTGGTATTAACGGACATGTTGCCTTTAATGAAGCAGACCCTTCTTTAAGCAACGAAGAATTTCTGGCTCAGAAAACAAGAGTTTTAGATATTACAAAGGAAACAAGAACGGCAAATGCCATTGGCGATTTTAACGGAGCATTGGAGGATATGCCAAAATATTGCGTAACCATCGGTATTTACGAAATTGCTCATGCCAGAAAAATTCGTCTGGGATGCTTCAGAAACTGGCACAGAGCTGTGGTAAGAAGAACGGCTTACGGAGAAGCAACATCAGACTTTCCGGTATCTCTGCTGACAAATCATCCTGATATCAATCTGAAAATCACAGAGTTTGTGGCTGCATTGGAGGGATAAGTTTGAAACAAAGAGATAGTGGTTAGAGGAAAATAAAATTGTATGGCAAACAA
>OBXC01000814.1_pt1 | contig 19031 bp, 20 predicted proteins | sample 1538111 | NCBI WGS metagenome assembly OBXC01 (sample SAMEA2580137, study PRJEB22360) | human gut metagenome | biome: human gut; feature: human-associated habitat; material: faeces | place: Denmark | collected 2008/2010
CACCCAAAATTGAATATGGAACTCTAAGGCACTTGCTGTTTTCGTTTTGAAAATGACAGGTGCTTTTATTTTAGGAAGCAAGAAAAAAATCTTCCATTCTTTAGGTCGATGAAGTATAATGGAGAAAATCTATGATTGTTCTTAGAGACAATTTGTTGCTATTCAATAGAAAGGGGATATAAATGAAAACATTATTTTTTCAAATGGCAAGTACTCTATTAGTCATAATTTGTATGTTTTCCACTTTTATATATTTTGTCATTAAACGAAAAAAGTGTCGAAGACTTTAACGAATAGAGAAGATTTTTTCGTAAAAATTGTTATAGGAATTGTTTTAGTTATAATGTTTGTTAAAATGTTTATACCTGTCATTTTGGATATACCATATTATCTAAAAAATGATTTTGAAATTATTACTGGATATGCCAGAGATAATGCTAACGGAAAAGGAAATATTAGACATGTTACAATAATAGATGAAAAAACCGAACAAGAGATATATGTAGAGTTTTCTTGTCCAGGTGGTATAGATAGCGGCGACTATTTAAAAGTCAAATATTTACCATATTCAAGATATGGAATACTGCTAAAAAAAGACTAACACCCTTTACTGTTAATTAATTTTTACTTTTCACAGCTGGAAACCCAACCACAATTAAATCTTCACAGCTTTACTAAGCAGGAAATCTGAAAGATCTCCTGCTTTTTTTTCACCCAAAATTGAATATGGAACTCTAAGGCACTTGCTGTTTTCGTTTTGAAAATGACAGGTGCTTTTTTCGTTTCAGGAAAGGAGTCACATGAATGTATTTGAAGTTGTAAAAGAAAATGTTACTGCCCGACAAGCCGCAGAAGCCTATGGCTTGAAAGTGGGTCGCACAGGTATGGCGTGCTGTCCGTTTCACTCGGATAAGTCCCCCAGTATGAAGCTGGATGAACGCTATTACTGTTTTGGCTGCGGAGTGACCGGAGACGCTGTTGATCTCACAGCGAAGCTATTCGGCATCGGGCTAAGGGAAGCTGCTGTCAAACTTGCTGAAGATTTTGGTCTTAACTATGACAGCCGACAAAAGCCCAGTGTCCGCCCTCGTATTCGTGAGCCGACACCGGAGCAGAAATATCAAAAAGAAGAAAATCATTGCTACAAGGTGCTGACAGATTATTTTCATCTTCTCAGAGAATGGGAAAAGAAATACGCTCCTAAACAGCCGGATGAGGAATGGAATCCCCTGTTTGCAGAAGCACTGCATAAGAAGAACTATATCGAATATCTGCTTGATATTCTTCTGTATGGTTCATTGGAGGAACGAAAAGCACTTGTGGCAGAACAGAGAAAGGAGGTGTTAAAACTTGAACAGCGAATTGCAGAACTGTCAGCAGACAGAACCATGCACAGTAGAAGAAATCCGAAACAGCTTAGAGCAGAGCGAGAAAGGTAAGGTTTATAATACTGCCGCAAATTATAAGCGTGTTCTGCAATATGACCCGCTTTTGAAAGGGGCTATCCGAAAAAATCTTCTGACCGAAAGAATCGACATTGTGAAGCCCCTCGGTTGGTATCGTGACAGCCCGACATTGACGGATGTGGATGTGAAATATCTGCTCCTATATTTTGAAGAAAACTATGGATTGACCGTAGAGAAGAAAATCATAGACGCAGTTGCGGTTATTGCCAACGAAAACCGTTACCACCCTGTCTGTGATTTTCTCAATGCCCTGCAATGGGACGGAACAGAACGCATACGCTTCTGTCTGCACCGCTTTCTCGGTTCTGATACAGATGATTACACCTATGAAGCATTGAAGTTGTTTCTGCTGGGTGCTATCTCACGAGCCTTTAAGCCAGGGTGTAAATTTGAGGTAATGCTCTGTCTTGTAGGCGGTCAGGGAGCCGGAAAGTCCTCTTTCTTCCGTTTGCTTGCGGTCAATGATGATTGGTTCTCTGATGACTTGAAAAAGCTGGATGATGAAAATGTGTACCGCAAAATGCAGGGGCATTGGATTATTGAAATGTCGGAAATGATTGCAACCGCCAACGCTAAGAGCATTGAAGAAATCAAGTCCTTTCTGAGCCGACAAAAGGAAACCTATAAGATACCCTATGAAACACATCCGGCGGACAGAAAACGACAATGTGTGTTTGGAGGTTCTTCTAATACCCTTGACTTTCTTCCCCTTGACCGAACAGGCAACCGCCGCTTCGTTCCGGTTATGGTCTATCCTGAAAGGGCTGAGGTTCATATTTTGGCAGATGAGCAGGCTTCCAGAGAGTATATCAATCAGATGTGGGCAGAAGCTATGGAGATTTACAGAAGCGGCAATTTCCGTCTGAGATTCAGTCCGGCTATGAACGATTATCTGAAAGCCCACCAAAAGGACTTTATGCCGGAGGACACAAAGGCAGGACAGATTTTAGATTATCTGGAACGCTACTCCGGCAGCATAGTCTGCTCCAAACAGCTTTACAAAGAAGCACTGGGGCATGATTATGACGAACCGAAACAATGGGAACTGCGAGAGATCAATGACATTATGAATAACGCTGTCACAGGCTGGAGAGCGTTCAGCAATCCGAGATATTTTCCAGAGCCTTACCGCAGGCAAAAAGGCTGGGAGCGTATCAGGAACGACAACGAGCCTGACAATAGCATGGATGGTTTTCAGGAAATCCCGACAGAAGAAATGGAACAGTTAGGACTTCCGGAAGAATGGTTGAAGCAAAAATAAAAGCCCGTTGTCGCTTCGGTTGTCGAGCCGGTTGTCGGTCTGGTTGTCGGGCAAAAATCCCGAAAGCCTTGATATTGCGGCACTTTTCCCTCTCTGACAACCATGACAACCAATATTATAAAGAAAAAGGAAATAGTAAAAAAATAGTATCGCCCGATAAAGAAAAAAGGTTTTCTGATGTCCGTTGTCGGAACTTCGTTGTCAGACCTTTCCTTGTCGGGCTTTTTTCATTTAAGGAGGAATATCGTATGACAAATATTGTGAACAGTACACTACCCACCCCAAATAACCATTCGGAGAAAAATAAACCGGATGGAGTTTTTGTGATTAAGCAAGGCAAAACAAATTATAAAGTCAAAGTGTTTTTTGACCATAGTAGCGGTTTGACTGCTGAGGACAGATTGAAACGCATTATTCAGGCAGAAGCAGAGAGAGAACCTGCGTAAGTAATATGAAAAATATCCACGCACCCCCTTGACAAAAGCTTTCAGAGGATACGCTGCTTGCAGCAATGGAGACGGCAGGAAATAAGGAATTTGATGCAGAAACAGAGAAGAAAGGACTTGGGACTCCTGCAACCAGGGCCTCGATCATTGAAAAACTGGTCCATTCCCAGTACGCCTGCAGGAAAGGGAAACAGATCGTGGCTACAGACGACGGGCAGTCCCTGATCGAGATCCTTCCGGATTATCTGAAATCGGCATCTATGACGGCCGAATGGGAGAATCAGCTGCTGGAAATGGAGCACGGAAAGATCCAGCCGGAACAGTTCCTGACCGGGATCCGGAATCTGATCACAATGATGCTGAACGGATGTGATCAGATCAGCGAAGAAGAGTCCGGCAGATTTCAGAGTCGGGAAAGCATCGGAACCTGTCCTGTGTGTGGAAGCCTGGTTTATGAAGGGAAGAAGAATTTCTACTGCAGCAGCAGAGAGTGTAACTTTGCACTTTGGAAAGAAACCAGATATCTGCAGAGTATGAGAAAAACCATTGATAAGCGGATGGCGGCAGAACTTTTGAAGAATGGCAGCACCCATGTGAAAGATTTGTATTCCGCAAAGAAGGATCGTTATTTTGAGGCGGATCTTCTGATGAAAACGCAGGATGATGGGAAGGTAGAATTTTTCCTGTCCTTTCCGAAGAATAATTACAACAAAAAAATCAAAAAAAGAGCATAGGAGGAAGTGCATATGAACTTTGAAACATTTATGGAATCAATAAAGAAGCATATCAAAGAATATCTTCCTGAGTCATATCAGGATGCCCAGGTCACAATCAGGGAACAGCAGAAACTGAATAACCGGTATATGGGGCTTACCGTGATCAGGCCGGGAGACGATCGGATCCCCACGATTAATCTTACTGACTTGTACAGGCAGTCCTATGAAAATCCAAAGTTTCGTATCATGGACGTACTTGAGCAGATATCGCAGATCATCCAGAAAGAACCGGAGCGCTTTGATGTGAGTTGCCTGACTCAGTATGAAGAAGCGAAAAAACACCTTTTCATGAGAGTATCTAATGCGGATAAAAATGTACAGGTGCTGGAAGGCGTACCTTTTGTTGGGCGGGAAGATCTGGCCATTACGTTTCACATTGCTGTTGAGGAAACGGAAGCGGGAAGAGCTTCTGCTATTGTAACCAACCGGATGATGGAGACCTATGGAGTGACCAGAAATCAGCTTTATAAGGATGCTCTGGCAAACAGTCCGGTTATTGCGCCTGTAAAAATTAATAATCTGGGAGAGTTGCTTGGCAGAATGACTTTGGATGGGATGAAGGAGATGGGAGCATCCGAAGAAGAAATCCGGGATGCAAAAGAAAGGATGGACGAAGCAAATCAGGATAATCCTTTGATTGTAGTAACAAATGAAACTGGTATAGACGGGGCGGCTGCTGTGTTCTATCCGGGCGTTATGGATCAGCTTGGTGAAGAAATAAAAGGAGATTTCTTTATTCTCCCTTCATCTGTGCATGAAATTATTGTTGCTCCTGATGATGGAAGACTTTCCTACTCGGAATTAAAAGAGATGGTGACAGAAATTAATGAAACGCAGGTTGCCCCGGAAGACCGCCTGACAGATGAAGTGTATCATTACGATACCAGAGACCATGTATTTGAAAAAGCTGAGGCTTTTACAGAGAGAAAAAGGGCGAAGGAACAGGATATTGGAAAACAGGAACCTGTTAAGGAGACAGCGGCAGAAAAAGCTGTCCATCCGGAGCGGATCAAACATAAATCTACGGATATGGAACTGTAGGAACGATTTTAGATTTTCCCTGCCTGCTGTCCTAAGACAGCGGCGGGGACTTTTTATAAGGAGGACATGAGATGGAAGATAATAGAAATACATCTTTTCAGCTGAAAGGAAGAGATATGGACAGTATTCTGCAGTCTCTGGAAGAAGGCGTTTCTGAAATATTTACCAGTGAAAGATACACGGAATACCTGCAGACAATGGCAAAGTTCCATAATTATTCTTTCAATAACACAATGTTGATTGCCATGCAGCGGCCGGATGCAACGCTTGTGACAGGATACCGGAACTGGCAGTCTATGGGACGTCAGGTCATGAAGGGAGAGAAAGGGATTACGATTATTGCCCCGACGCCGATCAAGAAAAAGCAGATGCAGGAAGTCCTGGACAAGGAAGGGCGTCCGGTTCTGAATGAAAATGGAGACTCGATCATGAAAGAGGTGGAAGTGAAGATCCCCCGGTTTAAGGCAATCACTGTTTTTGATATTGCTCAGACGGTTGGAGATCCCATCGACCTGATGGTGCCGGAAGAGCTGAAAGAGGCTGTGAATAATTACAATCTGTTTATGAAGGCAATTACGGAAGTTTCCCCGGTACCGATTCGATTTGATGAGATTTCAGGAAATGCGAAAGGGTACTATCACAATGAAGACAAGGAGATCGTGATCCGGAAAGGGATGAGTGAAAGCCAGACAATCAAGACCGCAATCCATGAGTCCGGGCACGCCAGACTCCATGACCGTGATGAAATGAAAGCAAAAGGAGAAAAGAAAGACCGGCTGACAGCAGAAGTAGAGGCAGAGTCTGTTGCTTACTGTGTGTGCAGTGCATTCGGAATAGATACCTCGGAGTATAGTTTCCCATACATTGCAAATTGGAGTTCCGGAAGGGATATGAAAGAACTGAAAATATCAATGGATACGATCCGGCACACGGCTGGGAAAATGATTGATGAGCTGAGCATAAAGATGAGGGAACTGTTGGCAGAGAGAAATGTGCAGAGACAGGAGGAAAAGAAAGAGAAATTCCTTCCTGCGATGGAAGCTGCCGGGTATTACTTTGATGAAAAGGGCAGTACAGATGACCATCTCCGGTTCGTGCCGGACGGCGTACATCAGTTATCAGGGGTTCTGTATGCAGACTCCTGGGATGATGTAGAGACCTGGTTTGGACAGGGCGGTATCGATGATCAGTTTACGGCAGAACGGATCCAGAGAGTTCTTTATCCGGAACGGTTTGAAAAAAGCTCAGAAGAGATGATGTATGAAGACAACGGGGAGCGATTTTCCATCTATCAGATCAAAGAAGGATCAAAAGCAGAGCAGTATAGATTCCTTGGCATGGATTATATCAATAAAGAAGGACTGGAAGTGGTCGCTGCGGATTATGAATGTGTTTATTCCGGAATTCTATTGAAATCGGATGATCTGGAAACACTTTACAGCATGTTCAATGATCTGCCGCCCGCTGACTTCAAAGCCCATTCTATGTCGGTTAGTGATGTGGTGGTCATGAACCGGAATCATGAACTGCGGGCTTATTATGTGGATCAATTTGGATTTACAGAACTTCCGGCTTTTGCACTGGAAAGGAAGGCAGAGCTGGGAATAGGTCAGCTGACAGAGAGGGTCAGTCACTTGGATGAGGACCCCAATATCCGGTTTTATGTGGCTGAGTGTTCAGAATTTCCCGTTCTGGGAGAGTACCATCAGGATCTGTCACTGCAGGAAGCTTTTCGGATTTATGACAGCATTCCGCCGGAGCGGATGCATGGAATAAAGTGTATTGGATTCGATCTGAAGGATGGAAGTGATTATGAAGGTGAATTTGAGCTGGTCAGTGGAAACCGTGTCCAGAAGGAAACAATTAATTCAATTCCTTATTTCCGGGAAAATGTTCATGTGCAGAAAGCAATAGCGGAGGCTGAAAAGGAACTGAAAGCCCGTGAATCGGCAAGAACCGTCCCTAAGAATGAAAATAAAGAAGTAAAAACCACGCTCAAGAGAAGGGAGGAATGTTTATGAGCCAGACACGATTTGATGAAGATGAATTAACGCTGGTGGCCGCTTATGCTGCCAGAACCAGGGAGGAAACCATAGATATCCTAAAGGGTACGCTGGATGTCTTAGAAGATACGAAGGAAGATGTCTCTGATGAAGAGATGATCCTCTTACTGTCATCCACAATAGAGAAACTGCAGCAGGTGGAAGATGATTATTTCTATTCCCTGGATCTGAGGGAGTATCTGAATAATATAAAGGAGGACGATGATGAGAACTGATCAGTATGCACTGTATCGTGTAGATCTTAATACTGCCGGGAAAGACCTGTGGAAAAAACCGTATGATCAGTTAAAGAGTGAAAACCGACAGATACGGATTGACTTCTACCGTCAGATCCATATTTCAAATCTTTCCGCAAGAGAAGCGATAATGGATATATGGGAAAGAACTGCCGATATAAGAGACGTCAGTGACGTCATTGTTGTGAATCGGGATGGAGAAGTATCCTGCTTTTATGTGGATGAGAATACGCCCAGAAGGATTTCCGGTTTTATACGGATCAACTCATCAGGGACGCTTGTGACGCTGGATACGAAAGATTACAGAATTGACGGCATGGAAGGAAACTGGCTGGCTGCGGATGAGATCATCATAGATGGGCGACAATTCTTTCTTATGGAACATCAGGACTATCACCGTCAAACCACAAGAGTGATTCTTGATTGTTATGGGAAGAAGATCATGGAAGAGTGCGGAAATGGATTTGATCAGCAGACAAAGGAAATCCTTCATGGGTATGTGCGAAATAATCAGATAAAAGAACCAGATGCTATTGAAAAACAGAATAAACCTGATCGGTTGAAAAGACTGGAGCTATGGCAGAAAGCATATGAGAATGGTCACTATGAGAGAAGCTGGGAATCCGGGATGGAAGTTAATTATGATGCTATAGATGGGTGTGTGAATCATCAGAAAGATCATCCTGGGAAGGCACTCCCGGATCCGGAAAAGAAACCTAAAAAACGCATATCTGTTATAAAAAGACTCCGGGAGAAACAGATTGCTATTGCAAAACGATCTGGAAAGCCTCTCCCTAAGTATCTGGAGCAACAGATGGTAAGGGAGAAGATCTGATAAATTAAGTGGTGTAGCCGTTGTAATATTCAAAAATCAAGAAAAAATTTATCTAGATTATACTGAAGATAATGATAATATAATTTTGATTATTGTTGTTCTATTTAGTTTTGCCAAAATTCTAGCGTTGAACTATTATTGTGATTTACATCTTGCTTTTTTTGAAAAAACAATTGATACATAGATTTATTAGTGTACAATGAAAGTAAATATCAAAAAGAGTAGAGGATGTCTATCTTTCCCAGGTGTAAATCAGATGATTGTTATAATGGAATTGCGTGGACGGAGAAGATTAGGATGTATCCATGTAAGTGTTCTACAAGATTTGTGATGCCCTGAACGGCGAGATAGATGAGAGTGATGATTTTATGCTGGATTTAGAAGATGAAGCGGGTGATTATACAGGAGAGGAGCGTTAATAATGGCTGAAACTCATTACGATGCATTTATTAGTTATAGACGGGAAAATGGTTTTCTAATGGCTCAGGTAATTTATGACAGATTAAAGGATCGGGGAATCCAATGCTTTTTTGATCTAGAAGAGTTGAGATCAGGAAAGTTTGATGAGAAAATTCTGATCGCAATACGTGAGGCGCATACTTTTATTTTGATTCTTCCGAAGAATGCTCTGACTAGGTGCAAAAATGAGGATGACTGGGTGCGTCAGGAAATTGTGGAAGCGGTGCGCTGTAATAAAGTGATTATTCCTGTGATGTATGATGGTTTTAAATGGCCGAGGAAGTGGAACGTGGAATTTCCTGAGGAATTCCAAGGCCTTGAGCATATGAATGGTGTTTCGGGTTCTCACGAATACTTGCCAGCTATGATTGATAAAATTATCAGTTATATGCCGCAGGAAAAGTTGCATTTAGTACCGACCAACAGATTCAATGTAAGTGTAGCTATGGAAAACAAAGAAGAGCCAATGATAGAAAATGAGTTTGTTTCCACTGAAAAATATTTTGGTGATGCCATTGCGGACAGTGAGAATGTTGAGAGCGTTGACATGGCCTTTCACGCCGGTGCAGAGTGGTTTACAAGCATCGAGAAAAATGATCAGCTATACACGATTCTAGATAAAGGAATTCATCTTAGGGTATTATTGAATTACCCGGATGTATCGGAAGTAATGGCGAAACATATGCGCCATAAGCGGAAGCGCTATATGAAATTTGAAGAGTGTATTCATTATTGGCAGGAATTGAGTAATGAATATCCGGATACGGTTGAAATTCGAATTGCAGATATTCCGATATTGCGACGGTATTACTCTTTCCACATGAAAGATGTGCGTAAAGATACGGTCAATGTGAAATATTATACATATGGGAATGCCAGAATGGATAAAAACTATCAGCCGATTTTTCATCGGGATTCAGCATACTTCGAACTTTATCGGATGGAATTTGATTATCTGTGGAATCGGGCAATTGCATTCGATGAAGATGGAATGAATCTTTCGAGGAGAAAACATAAGACAACTGATACCGTTACCTTTTTTACGGAAGGGATGAGTCGTATTGCGGATGTTCAGCAAATAGATATGTTTTTCCGCGGAGGTTCAGAATGGCATCTTAATTCAGACGTGGTCGAACTTTTATCACATATTCTCGATAAAGGGATAAAGATGAGGGTTATCGTCAATGAAAAAGAGGCGGTGGAGGAGACCGCCAAACATATGAGGCATAATCTTAGAAAATATTATGGGTACGATCAAAATGCTGTGAATTGGATAGAACTCTCTAAGAAGTATCCAGAGCTGGTGTCCATTCATATTGCAGAAGTCCCTCTGATGAGAAGATACTATAACATCATTGGCGTAGAAAATGGGCTTATGAAAGTCTCTTATTATACATATGGAAATCCTTACCCTGATCAAGATTGCCAGATTATTATAGAAGCATTAGATAATACATACAAGTTGTATTCAAATGAGTTCGATTATCTGTGGAATAGTGGGAGCCATAAGACAAAATAATATTGAATTCTCTGGAGGGAAAGCGGAATGGTAAAATGTCCTTTTTGTGGATCGGAAGATATATATTTCAGTAAAAAAAGAAAATTATTTGTGTGTGAGGACTGTGATGAGACGTTTGACGAAAAGCAGTTTTCGGATTTTGATAAGTCAAGCTCTTTAAGTTCTGGCTTAGACTTGTTCTTTAGCTATGGGCATGACAAAAATCGCACTCTTGTAGAAAAAATTAAAGCAGATCTTGAAAAGCGAGGACATCGTGTTTGGATTGATACCAATGAAATAAAAGCTGGGGATCATTGGCGGGCTGATATTCTTGAAGGTGTCATGAAATCTGCGAACGTTATTGCTTTTTTGTCAGAGCATTCCACACGAAATCCTGGCGTCTGTCTGGATGAGTTAAAGATTGCTGTTTGTGTAAAAGGGGCAAATGTAAAAACAGTTTTACTTGAACCTGAAAATCGTATTCGCCAGCCTGCAACGTTGTCAGACATTCAGTGGCTTGATATGAGTGACTGGTTAGAACGTAAGCAGACGTCAAAGGAACAGTTTGAAGCATGGTATCAGGAAAAATTTGAAGAACTGTGTGAAGTTATAGAGTCTGATAATTCCTTTGAATTAAATGGAGAAATTCATTCTCTGAAAGGGTGGCTGAGTCCAGATTTGAACACCGATAAGGAATATCGGCTGCTTGCAAAAGAATTTTATGGAAGAAAATGGGTTGATGATTATATAGAAAAATGGCAAGATCACAGGGAGCACAAGGCACTAGTCCTGTATGGAAAACCAGGAACTGGAAAAAGTGCATTTTGTGTGAACTATGCACATTATCATTCTGATGTTTATGGTTGCTTTCTTTGTGAATGGAATCGAGAGTCTTCTATTCAAGCAAATCAATTAATAAGGACAATGGCGTTTCGGCTCGCAACTAAGCTTCCGGATTATAGAAAATTTTTGATACATCAGTTAAAAGAGACATCTGTAAACCTAGAAGAGATGACAGATGATGCATTGTTCGAATTTTTATTATCCTTTCCGTTGAATCATCTGGTAGATGGCGGAAGAGAGACGGGGATTGTTATTGTTGATGGATTAGATGAGGCCGAATCAAAGGGAATGAATCCGCTGGCAAGCGTTTTTGCAAAATGTGTTGAACGTCTACCGAAGTGGATCCGGTTTATATTTACTTCCCGCCCAGAGAAAAATGTTATGAGTTTATTCGAGGGTATGGAGTCTGTAGACTTAGTCAAAGATATGCCAGTTGGCTACAATGATATTATGGCTTATCTGTTGAGATCGTTGTCAAATGAATTAAAAGTTTTGTCCAACAGACTGGAAATTCTTAATAAAATATGTGAATTAAGCGAAGGCATTTTTTTGTATGCTGAGTTGTTGGTAGATGATATAAAAAACGGGATTATAAATTTGAATAGCCCAGACAGTTTTCCGCGAGGTTTAAGTGATTTTTATAGATTATCTATGAATCGAAAATTTCGTAATAATCAGGATTTCGAAGAGGTTAGGGCGTTCGTTGAATTGCTGTCTGTTTCCGACACAATCCCGGAACAGATTGTTATGGGGGCATGTAAATATTCTACATATGGATATTTGCGTGCGCTGGATAAGATGGGGGCGTGGGTCGAACGTCAGGAAAGTGATATGGCAGTGATGGGATTTTCGCATAAGTCTTTGGCGGATTGGTTTACTGACGCTACTCACAGTGGAATATATTATACAGATAATAGGCACGGTGCAATGCGACTTGCACAATACTGTGAGACTTTGTTGAGGTCTAATATATCGCCAGAACTTATAGATTATTCTTTGTCTCATATCGGTAGCTTTTATGTTTTGGCAGGAGAGTTTTCCAAATTAGAAGGTTTTCTGTTGGGGCATATCAAGAAATTGAATCCATTGTGGAAGATTTGGAATCAATTTCCAGAGTATTGGAATCATCAGGAATTGTTAAATGCATTTTGGCATTCTGAAATGCGGAATGAGTTTATTCAATCTCTGCAAAGAGAAGGGGACACTACTCTATTATTATGGATTTTCAAACTTATACAGAAGACCTATGGGATAGATGTATTTGACTCCGTTATGATTTCAGTATATATAGATATTGTTCATATGGCTGGCCAATATTCTGATGCAGTTCATATTGCAGATCAATATCTTAAAACTAAGAGTGTAACTGAAATAGGAGATAGCGAATATCTTTCTATGATGCGTGTGAGAAAAATCCATAATTCTATGTTTTATAGACCGGCAAAAATCTTAATGCAAGAAGCGTTAGGAGTGTATGCTTTGATGGATGATCGTTTTCCTGTTCCTATGAATGAATTGCTGTTCTTAATTGGAGGAAATCTTGGGGCTTTGGTTGGAGACTGGGATTTTGTTTATGAGTGGTTGACGAAGTCAGAACAGTTTGCAGAAAAACATGATTTGAAAGACTATTCAAAACGTAATGCACGAAAACTGGCGGATTATTATTGCCATCGGTGTGAATATGAAAAAGCAAAGGAAACAATCTTTCAATATGTAGATTCAGCCGGACAGATTAGCGGAAGATATGAGAACTATCTGGTTGGAGCCCTCGGAAACATATATACTTGTACAGGCTATTACGATGAAGCTTTGGAGTGTTATGAAAATGTTTTACGATATTCTACAGCCAAAGGAATTATTGGATGGTCAGCTCATGCAAATCTTGGAATTGCTAATGTGAACTACCGAATTGGCAACTTAAAAGAGGCAGCAGACTTTGCGGCACGTGCACATGTTATGTATGAGCAGATTAAACAGGAATGGGGCTTGATTATGAGTGGTGTTTTAATGGCTGCATGCGAAAGCAGAGTGGGAATTGCTCCAATCCACGTAACATGTCAGAAATGGTTGAAACTGGCTCAAAAAATGCAGTTTGGTTCTTCTGTTGAAGTAATTAAAGATCTGTGTGATGGAAAGAGTGATTTCCTTAAATTATATTTTTTGTAATATGAAGAGGAGAAGTATGGGACAAATTATAAAAATAGACAATGAAACAATAAAGAAATCTTTGGAAAATTCTACAAGGCAATATTTTGCAGGGAACTTGTCAAAACCGCAGGAGATTGAATTTGTCAGAGATGAACGATTGGAAATAGGTATATCGAGTTATCCAGAGTATAAACATGAGCCGACACATGTACATGAGATTGCAACAGAATATCAATATATGATTAGTGGATGGACAGAGTACATGGACGTTGAGACAGGTAAAATCTATGAGTTTAAACGGGGGGATTTCTTTGCAATTATGCCTGGAACTTCTTATGCACAGAGAGTTAAGGCAGGAACGAATATTCTATTTATAAAGACGCCTTCAATAAATGACAAAAAGCTGGTAGAAATCTCCGAAGAACAGCAGAATTGGCTTGATGAAAAAATGAAAACGGTTCGTACAGATTATTATTATGATCTAGATGCACCACAGGCGAATTCAATTAAGCCTGCTGCGGCTGTTGCAATCTTAAATGATAAGAAAGAAATTCTGATGCTGCATCGTAAGGATAACAAAAAATGGACCCTGCCGGGCGGAACATTGGAACTTGGTGAAAGTATAGCAGAATGCGCATTGCGCGAAGTTAGAGAAGAAAGCGGTTTGGATGTTAAAATTAAAGACATTATTGGGACATATACAGATCCCAATATTCGAGTGGCATATTCAGATGGAGAAGTACGTCAGGAATTTACGATTGTCTATTATGGTATTGCGGAGGAATACGTTGTAAAGTTGGATGAAGAATCAAGTAATTATGTTTGGGTGTCTCTTGAAGAGGTGTTAAACCTGCCATTGGCAGACTCTCAAAGACGGAGACTTGTTGATGTTATCAGTTATATAAGAACCGGACAGAAGAGTATTGGCTAATCAGGGAATGGACTCGCATTGGGTGACAAAAATGTTTTTATTTCAATGGAGGCAGTAAGCATGGAACATGGTGGTTGTTATATTTTTCTTTTTATGTGCTGATCATTTCTGATGAACATAGTATCCAAAGCAAACATACTGAAATCTAATTAAAATTTGCAACGCATCAGGAGCATGGATTGTCCTGATGGTTGGTGGGGATCCTGATATGCCAGAATGGATGGCATCCTGGCTGGGACAGTGTTATGGATGCACAGAAAATTCGACAGAGGAAGATTATGTTGATATTCTTAATAAGATTCGGAATATGAATGCACAAATTGATACAGAGTAAAGAAGACATCAGAATGTCTAGAAGGGGATAAAATGTCTGATACAGGGAAAATTGTTATCATATCCGGACCTTCCGCTGCGGGTAAAGGGATGGTGGTTCAGGTCTTAATCGACAAGTATAATTATGAAACGGTAGTTCAAACGACTAGTAGAAAACGACGGGATGGAGAAGAAGCATCTACATATAATTTTGTGAGTACTGAAGAATTTGAAGACGGCATAAGCAAAGGGGAATATTTAGAATATGAAAATTATGCAGGTGCTTATTATGGAACATCAAAGAAAGTTATCTATGAGAAAATTGATTCGGGAATCAACGTGGTGTTGGAGGGAGACCTGGAAACTGCGGCACAGTTAAAACAACAGTGCAAAGCGGCTGTCTTGGTTTTTATTATACCGCCCAATGCGGACGTCCTGAGTAAGCGATTATTTATACGAGAACAAGACGAAGGAAGAACAAAAGCCAGACTCCTTATTTATGAAAAGGAGATGTATTCTGGTCTAAGGGCAGACTTGATCATTGTTAATGATAATGTTGAACAAACTGCCAGAGAATTAGTAAAGGCACTTGACAATTCTGAGTATGCAAGGCAGTTATATGAAGAAAATGTAGATCGTGTTGTTCGGTTAAAAAAGGACTTATTAACTGTGAATAAAAAAGTACATATACAGAAGCCATATCGAGGAATTGAACCATATATATTCATTAGCTACTCGCACATGGATTCGAAAAATGTATTTGATCTCATTAATAATTTGCATTTGGCTGGATACAGAGTCTGGTATGATGAAGGAATCGATCCTGGAACTGAATGGGATGAGAACATAGCTGTTCACGTGGAAAAATGTGGATATTTTATTGCACTAATATCCGAGAATTATCTTGCATCATCTAATTGTAAGGACGAACTGAATTATGCCAGAGAATTGGAAAAACCACGTTTGTTAATATTTTTAGAAGATGTACAGCTCCCTGGTGGAATGCGGATGCGCCTTAGCAGGTTGCAGGCTATTCATAAATATAGGTATGTCTCTGAAACGGCTTTTATGCAAAAACTGTTTGAAACAAAAGGGCTGGAGACTTGCAGTGAAGGAGTATGTCCTATAGTAGAAGAGAACTATTTATAGGTAGGGGAAAACCTGATACTTCGGAAGAGGATCAAAGAGGATTGCCGGATAAAGTACGCCCCATTCAGAGAAATTATCACGGATCTGTTTTATCAGTCAGGCGCTGGAGTTCTCGATGACGAATATGTGATGGAAGATATTAAATTGCAGATTTGTTAAGGCTTGAAAAGCGAATCTGAAAATTTGCATCAACGTATGTGGAAACCGGAGTATAATAGAATCATAAGAGCTACAGATAATGTTGTAGTAAGCAACACTATCTGTGGCTCTTTTTTTGATACTTGGATTTTTGCAAGATGTTTCAAATTTTCTATTTGTAGTTTCCAGGTTAGAAATTTTCTGAAGATGAGGAAACACGTTTTTCATGGGATACTTATTTTAAATCAAACAACAAGACATTGGTGAGTGAGTATTTCACTGGGAAAGGAGAGGCTTATGGCTGAAAAGAGTGTTTTCATCGGTAAGATGGAGTATCCGTTTTTTGAAGAGGTTCATGTAAATGTCGATTGGTTTGCAGGCTTTGCGATAAGCCAAAAGCGCAAGTGCCAGATTGGTCTTCATCAGAATTTTCTGATGGCTTATCCGGATGAAAAGGTGCTTGAGATTTCTTCCACGAGTCTGATGTCTCTTGGTTCAAGGCTTAGCGCAATGAACCTGAATAAAAGAACGCAGCGGGGGCTGACGACAGTGGAGAGCGCGTTTCAATCTTCTCGTATCTACAGTGATGGTGTAAAGACGGTAGGCCCGTTTCCAGATTATCTGTTCCTTCCTGGAAGGGAGTGTAAGAAGCTTGTGAAAGCGGCTTCGAAAGGAATACATTCGTACAGGTATGAATTTGATGGCATGACGTTTTATTCGCCTGCCTGGCATTTATCTCAGTTCTACGATTTCCTATATCTGAACGCTCTTCTGGAACCGGAGAACAAAGAGGTGAAAGAACAACTTTTGGCAGAAAAATACACTTGTTTTACAGATTTGGCAACTAAATCGCTGAACTGCCAGGCGAGATCTGCAGCTATCTTTGTAGGGTTGGTTAGAGCAGGGGTGATTGATGAGGTCAGAGATTACTAGTCTTATCTGAAACTTTTTCGGACACAGGCGGATGGAAAGGCTGTTGGTCCTCAGGCCTATGAGCATGTACAACTCCTTTACAAGGACCAGGTCAAGTTGTTCTCCGAGGTTGTGCCCTGTAGATTCCCCAAGGCGGATGTGGAAAGCTATTATGAGGAACATTGTGGCATGCTGACCAACTGTAAAGAGGAAGACAATTATTTAGATCTCCGATGCGAATAAAGTTTCAAAACTATTTCTAAGGCTGATTCCAATCGGGAGTGATGAAACTCTCGGTTAGTGAGATAGTTATATCAGAACAAAAAAATAGTACGGATTTAGGGAGGAAAAGATTATGTGGGATTTCGGATACAACGAAGAAGCAATGGTCAACTTACGGGATTCTGTGCTCGGCTTCGTAAAAGGACAGAGCAGAACAGGTTTGTACATCGACTTGAATATTGAAAATGACTTTGATGATCGCAAGGAACTCGTTCCGGCATTCGGTTACTGGACCGGAAGACTTCCTGTTGGCACAAAGGTGATGTGTAGTATCAGAAAGCCGGCCAGAGAAGATAAGGATATTCTGGTCAGTGTCGATTCTGTAGTTTATGAAGATGAAATGGCGGCATAAGGGGGTGATGGAGTCATGCTGCCATCAGTTAAAACGCTGACAAATCAGCAGTGAGATAGAAGAAGCAGACAAAAATTGTCTGGCCGGATGAGTTGGCTACGGAATTGAAGCATGATATTTACGGACAGGACGAAGCTATTAAAAAGATCAGTGAACTGATTTTTGCAAATCTTCGAAGGAAAAAGCCAGAGGTTGAGGTTATTGTTTTCTTTGGCCCGAACGGTGTTGGCAAAACAGAGGTTGGAAAAGCTCTTCCAGGAGCACTGGAGAAGCTGACAGGACAGGCTTATGGGTTTCACCCAATTGCCCTCAACGAGTTCATTGGCGAGCATTCGGTCAACAGATTTTTCGGATTTCCACCTTCCTATGTAGGCTATAAGGATCCTACAGTGTTTGAGCCTGTCCGTTCCAATTCATACTAGGTTATCCTGTTGGACGAGATTGAGAAGGCAACGGATCGCATCTATACCGGGCTTATGGAATGCTTTTCCAGCGGGGTGGTTCGCCTTGCGGACAATTCACCGGATATTGACCTGAGCCATGTGATCTTTGTTATCACCAGCAATATTCCGGTAGATATGAAGGCTTATGAAGAGGCATCAGCATTCCGAAAGAAAGAGATTTGCCGAAACATTCTAGCTAAAGCATGCGGTCATCCGGAAATCGCCGGCAAGATTACGAACTGTCTGGCTTTCCGTGAGCTTCCTGTAGATGCGCTTATAGACATTGTCAGTAAATTTGTGGTGGAAGAGCTGCAGAATTATGAGATGGAACTTGAGCATATGGACGAGGAACTGATAGTGTAGCTGAAGGAACAGCACAGCAAATATAGCCCTAGGGGCGTCAGGGACGCTGTGAGAGAGGCACTCACAGCAGCAACTGTGTATGATCGTAATATTAGCCGATACAAAGGCCACAAGGTTTTACTGTCAGGTGATATCGAAAATATTGTCATATCAATCGTACCGGAGGAGGAGACAGCACTTCCTGCCGGGGCCTGACAGTGGGCATGAATTGATTAGAAATGTGTTTCAAAGTTTGAAAGACAGTTTCAGTTCCAGTGGGATGGGAAGCATGGTGAAGGAGTTATACAACTTTAGAAAACCGAGAGGCGGACAGCATTTTGCAATGGTTCGTAGGATGATTTTATGATAAAATAAAGAAAGATGTTAACAGCTTCTCTGTTAATCTTTCATAGCCCTTGAAGCAAACAGAAAGCAGGGATTGATGTAAACTGTAACATTATGAGGTGAAAATAATGTATGAAGTGATTAAGAATAAAGGCAAATTGGTGAAGGCTTATCAGCTGGGAAGCGATAATACTGTGATAAAAGAACTGGTGCAGAATGGAAAGATCTGTGATCTTGGTGATGGCCGGTATGAAATCCATTCGCAGGAGGCAGTCAACGGAGCTGTCGGCGGAGAGAAAGCGATGGTTGGTGATTGGATCAAGCTGGATAGTACCGGCAGTCCATATCCCAATGATAAGGAATACTTTGAGGCGAATCACAAACACATCGAAGGAGATACTTTTGAACAATTTTCGAAGCCTCTGTCAGCCTGGGATGCGAAGCTTGAGATGTGTCCAGAGGTAATGTTTCTGGTAGAAAAGAAGGGACTGGTCATCGATAAGGCGTCTTCAGACAGAAGATATACGGCGCAGCTATGGGGAACCACAGAGGCAGCAGCAGAGGATGCAATGATTGTTTTCTACAGTATTTCTTATGATGATGCAGGCAATATAACCGATTGTGACTGGAATTTCGTTGAGAGAGGTGAGTTTGACAGAACATACAGCGTAATCCGATAGATTATTATCGGAAGGTTTAATGAAAATCCTAATCCCCCAGCTATGCTGGGGAGAATGGAGTAAGCAGTAGCGT
>OBXC01000821.1_pt1 | contig 18814 bp, 18 predicted proteins | sample 1538111 | NCBI WGS metagenome assembly OBXC01 (sample SAMEA2580137, study PRJEB22360) | human gut metagenome | biome: human gut; feature: human-associated habitat; material: faeces | place: Denmark | collected 2008/2010
AGCTACCTTAACCCACCGTCTAAAGCCAGTGGGATTGCGGTAGCCTTATTTCAATTGCATCGCCGGGCTTGAAGTTGCCGCCTTTCCATGCAGACAGCACGCCGAAAGCCTTATACCAGTTATCGACATATGCCAGGGCTTTGGGCTGTACAGGGTTGCCGTTCAGGTCAAATTCTGTGACGGGTGGGTAAACAGCATATGGGTTTGTGCGGTTCCCGGAAAGCTTTTTGATGCTGCCGAAACCGTTCGGTAATTTGGGATGCCTTTTTACACTTGTTTTGGGCGATTTGCGGGGCTTTTCTGCGGAAGACATAGGATAACCGCACCGAGGGCAGGAAAGCGCCTTGTCGCTGACCTGTGAGCCGCATTCGGGGCATTGTATGAGTGCCATAAGTGTACCTCCTTTTAATTTTGGGTATAAAAATAACAGCTCATCGAAAAATGAACATACGTTTCTGTTGATTGAGCTGCCAAAAGGTGGTACGATATGTTTGTGTGAACGTACTGTATCACCTTTTGGTATGCAGTCCATAATCGTCTCCTGTTGGCGCAGGGGGCGATTTTTTATTTATCAGCCAGCCGCAGGTAACTGAGCACTATTTAAGAGAAGGTCAATAGTGGTCTGGTCAAAATTTCCAGTAGCAGGGAGACCGATTGCTTGCTGAAAGTTTGCTACAGACTGGACTGTAGGCGCATCCATAAGACCATTCAAGTCTCCGATAAAGCATCCAGCATTATTAAGTCCAAGCTGAACCAGATATACCATACATACATGTTCGACAAACTGATGTGTTTCCATTTGGTTGAGCTGCATGATTAAAGCAACGCGCTGGGTTAATAAAGGATCAATAGCAGAGGGATTTGTTTGCATTAAGGTATTGAATTGAACTATATATGCATTATGAATTGTCCCAAACATTTCAAACTGTGCCTGCATCAACGGGTCTACTGGTTCGGCTGTAGTTTCCTGTGACTGTATAGCCGGGGCAGTGGGTTGTGTTTGTTGTGTAGGAGAAGGTGTTGCAGGCTGCGGGGCGGGAGCAGGCGCAGAAGCTGTTAGGATTGGTGGATCGCATCTGGAACAAGCATCGTATCCGGAATTTACTGCATCTTGCAAAGATATGGCGATTTTGGATTTCCGTAGATACTGACATCCGTTGCTGTGGTACTTCTCCCCGGTTCTGGTTACATATACGGTCGTGTTACCAGATGCCGCAAAAGTAGTAAGCGGAAGGGAGAATACCATACCGACTACGAGCAGTAGTGTGAGAAGCTGTTTTTTGAGTTTCATGAGTTTTCCTCCTTTGTATGGTTGCTTTGGTTTTGGAACTCTTTCATCATTTCTATTCTTGCTTGGGCGATTTTCAAATCTGCCTTTAACTCTGTTAATTCCTGCTCTTTTTTGTGTACGGTATTTTTTAATCGTGAAATATAAACAGATAACAATACACAGATAACTATACATAGGAAAATCATTGTCACTGACGGAAGTTCGTAGTAAGTGTTTTCTGAATGTGTATTTTGCGATTGCATGAGTAGTGCAGAGGAATAATTATCTTCTGTGCTGTTGCTATTGGCCATTTCTTCAGCTATTTTCATGCGGTCATCATAGTTTAAAAGTGGCGCATGGCAGTTCTTGCATTGCTCGTATCCTTTTCGATAGGCAGTGCCGAGTGTAACCGCAGAGTACCCATCTGCAAGGTGATAGCATCCTTTGCTGTGATATTTTGTCCCATGCGGCATGATATAAACGATTGTTGATGCTGACGCAGATGCCATGGCGTGCATGGGAACGATTGAAAATAACATCAGTGCAATAATGCTAAAAACAATCATTTTCTTTCTCATATCATAATCCCCCATATAACCATCTGTTTTCGCCCTGTTTAAATGCATAGTCCCGGTCGTACTTTGACATGAACGTAACCCGTTCCTCACATTCTTTCCACTGCCGGGCTGATGTGCTGGTTCGCTGCCTGCGCTTGCGTGCCGGGCGGGGAGCTTGAGTTGAGTTCTGTGCGATTGGAACGACAGCGGGGGCAACTATATTGTGCGCCTGAGCTTCTATTTCCTGTACGTTTTCTTTTTCAAAGTCATGGTTTTGGATGTGCCGCAGGGCATGTTCGTATTTCTCGTGCTGCATCTCATAAGAAAGAGCCGGATCAAGAAATATAGAATATGAACCATCTTCATTTTTCGTAACAGCTTCGTTATTTCCCAAATGGTCTATATAATGTACGAATATTTCATGCTCCGGTATCATCATTGTATCCACGCTCCTTACATTTGAGAGCCATCAGCATATCGTGTGTTGTCTTTAAATCTTCAGGGCTTGCATCTCTGGCGGCAGAGAAGAGCAGTCGCAATTCTTTATTTTCAAAAATTTCCTGGGCCATCTGTACGGTTTCTTCGTCATGGTAGTATTGTTCAATTTCATTTTCTTGTCCGGTCATAATATATTGTGGCGAAAGATTAAGATAGTTTGCAATAGAGTTTAGGCGGTCGGCCGGGAATGTTCCTTTTTTTAAATTGACCAATATACCCATTAGAAAATCCGAGGTCACGTTCTAATCGTGATATAGGTATTTTTCGTTCTTTGCATATATTTTTACTCTATCGACATGTTCATCGAGCGCCTCCTAAAAAATAGAGAAAGGTCTAAAAATAGCCTGATAAATCAGAGATTCATATATAATGGCCTTGTAAATTAGATGAAAATCTATGAGAATAACTTCTACAATATGTTTCTGAACAATTCATATTTTAGATTATTCGCTATCACATGTCAATAATTTTGCTGATTTATAATTAAACGGCATACAAGATTCCGTAAAGTATACAAATACGATAAAATAAAGAATACGTCGAATTTTTCTGGAGAATAGCGGAATCTGCTGTATTTAAAAAGCTTGTAGCAAAGAAAGAATAAAACGAGATAAATAGATTCCGTCGAGCCAGTCACCGTTAACAGCAGCCCCCTGTTTTGAAGTCTGTGTGTAGTTCCGTGTGAACTGAATAAAGTGGTATAGACACAATTAACAGGGATCTGATTAGATTTGTATCGGGTATAGAGCTGTTTCCTGATGAAGCAGAAGCGATGGCAGAAGTAAAGGCGGATACATCGCCGACAGTTTTTCATTTGTATTTATCCAAAATCTTAAACTAATATAAAATCCGGCGCTGTCGTTGCCTTTTTGCGGCGGGAATGTTATCATAAAATACAAACGCACAGTCAGCTGCGGAAAAGAGAACAGCCGTTTGAGGCGGCGTTAAAATTGCAGAAGGAAGGAAATTTGTACTATGGACAAACGTAATCGCTGGAGGGGAAAGCTTGAGAGATATGCAATCCCGAATCTTACGTTGTATCTGATTATCTGTTACGGGATAGGCTACCTGTTGGAGTTTACAATGCCGGCTATCTATCAGTATCTGATGCTTGATCCTTTTCTGATAATGAAAGGGCAGATCTGGCGTCTGGTGACGTGGGTATTGATACCGCCGGACAGTTCGAACCTGTTTTTTGTGCTGATAACACTGTATCTGTATTACTCACTGGGAAATCTGCTGGAGCGGATATGGGGGACGTACCGGTATAATGTGTATATCTTTTCGGGTATTTTATTTACGATACTGGGTGCTTTTGTCCTGTGGGGATATTGCATGATAAAGGGGGCAGTTCCGGTCGGCTATGCCGGTATGTACGGACTGGTGGAGAGTGGAAGCATTATTTATTTCGGACAGTTTTCCACCTATTATATTAATATGTCCATCTTTTTGGCATGTGCGGCTGCAATCCCGGACGTGCAGGTGCTGTTGATGTTCATTTTCCCTATCAAGGTAAAATGGCTGGGCATCGTATATGGCGTCATTCTTCTTGTGAACTGTATCCAGGGAGGAATTGCAACATGGATAGTGGTAGGATTTTCTCTTCTTAATTTCCTCGTATATTTTATCAGTACAAAGGGAAAGATGCAGATGTCGCCGAAGCAGATGAAGCGGCAAAGGGAATTCCGCCAGAAGATGCGCGCTGCGGACAATGCGTCCAGAGGCGTTACGAAGCATAAGTGCGCTATCTGCGGCAGGACGGAGCTGGACGGGGACGACCTGGAATTCCGATTCTGTTCCAAGTGCAACGGCAATTACGAATATTGTCAGTATCACCTGTTTACTCATGAGCATGTGAAATAAACGCAACTTAGTTTAAAGAATGGAGATTTGTATGAGGGAAGAACAGAAATTTGCTGCCGCGCTGGAAGAATTGACGGCGCTGGCAAAAGAACAGGGTAATGTGCTGTCCGAGGAGCAGATCCGGGAAGCGTTCGGAAAGAGCGGACTGGATTTTGGGGCAGAGCAGCTTGCCCTTGTATTTGAATATTTTAAAAAGAAAAAGATAGGCATCGGAGAGCCTGCAGATCCGTTTGACTATATGACGCGGGAAGAGATAGATTATCTGGACGCGTATCTGAAGGAGGTACAGGAGCGCGCGGACGTAACGGATGGCGTGAAGGAAGCGGTCATCCTGTCTGCGATGGCGGGCGACCCTGATGCGAAGCAGCGCCTTGTGGAGATTTTTCTTCCTCAGGTGGCAGAAATCGCGAAGCTTTACGCGGGACAGGGAATTTATCTGGAGGACCTGATAGGGGAAGGCAATGTGGCGCTGATGATGGCTGTAGAGATGCTGGACTGTGAGAACGGGATAAGCGGCGCGGAAGGTTCCATCGCCAGTATGATAATGGAGGCGATGGAAAACTGCATCGCAGATAACACAGAGGAAAAGAAGACAGGCGAAAAGCTTGCGGAAGAAGCCAACGACGTGATGGAGAAGGCAAAAGAGCTGGCAGAAGGTCTGGGGCGCAAGGTGACTGTAGCGGAGCTTTCAGAAGAAACCGGGATGCCGGAAGAGGAGATACGCGAGGCGATACGTATCACGGCAGATAATATTGAATATCTGGAGCAGGGGAATTAAAACGTACGGGGAGACGATGATGGCGCAAAGCAATGATTTTAAATATGTGATTCAGGATTTTGGGAATATTTATATCGGGGCGCGCTATACTTACGGAGAAATGGTGTCCGGAGATGAGATGCCGTTTAAATGGAAAGCAATCGTGCGCCACTACTTTTTAAAAGAGGTCGCTCCTGAGACTACGCTGGAAGACCATATCTTTTTTATGAAAGAGGAGGACCTGTCTTATCAGACGCTAAAGGAGCTGAAGGCGTCCTTTAAGATGAGCGTGTGGTCTGAGGCAAAAAAGCATTATGAAAGCCGTGAATATAAAATAACAGATATTATCAACAATAAAGAGCTGCATGAAAGAATGGATCATATCGTAGTAGAGGAGATGCATCTGGGAAAGCTTTCCCTGCTGTCCTTTGCAGTATGAAAATGCCGATCATGCGGCAGATTGAGAGGAAACTATGAGGATTGAAGATTTATCCGCTTATGAGGTGATAAAAAAAGACAGTATTAAAGATCTTGGCTCAGAAGGGTGGATATTGCGCCATAAAAAGAGCGGCGCACGGATAGCGCTGCTTTCAAATGATGATGAAAACAAGGTGTTTACCATCGGATTTAAGACACCTCCGGCAGACAGCACCGGAGTGGCGCACATTCTGGAGCATTCTGTTTTGGAAGGATCGAAGGAATTTCCGGTAAAAGATCCCTTTATAGAGCTGGTAAAGGGTTCGATGAACACCTTTTTAAATGCGATGACTTATCCGGATAAAACGCTGTATCCGGTAGCGAGCTGCAACGATAAGGATTTTGCGAACCTGATGCATGTGTATCTGGACGCTGTATTTTATCCTGCTATTTACAAAGAGCCGCGCATCTTTTATCAGGAAGGCTGGCACTATGAAATGGAGGATGTGCGCGACGAACTGAAGCTGAATGGCGTCGTATATAATGAAATGAAAGGAGCCTTTTCTTCTTCGGATGATGTTTTAGACCGTGAGATTGTAAGAGGATTATTTCCCGATACCGTATATGCCAACGAATCGGGCGGTGACCCGGATGCGATACCGGATTTGACTTATGAGCAGTTTCTTGCATTTCACAGCAGATATTATCATCCTGCGAACAGTTATATTTATCTTTATGGCAACATGGACATGGCGGAACGCCTGATATGGATGGATGAGCATTATCTTTCGCACTTTGATAAAATTGACGTGGACGCACAGATAGGTCTGCAGGAGCCTTTTGCAGAGCCAAGGGAGACGAGAAAGACATATTCCATAACGGAGAGCGAGCCGATGGAGCATAGCACATATCTTACATGCAGCATCGCTGCGGGAGACGTGCTCGACAGGGAGGAATATATCGCATTCCAGATACTGGATTATGCACTCTGTTCTTCCCAGGGAGCTCCTTTGAAGCAGGCGCTGCTGGACGCGGGGATTGGCGAGGACGTATACAGCGACTATGACAGCGGGACGCGTCAGCCTTATTTTTCCATTGTGGCAAAGGGCGCAGAGGAGTCTCAGAAGGAAGAGTTCCTTCGTGTGATCGAAGAGACACTTGAAAAGCTTTCCAAAGGCGGGCTGGATAAAAAACGGTTGCTGGCAGGCTTGAATTATTATGAGTTTAAGTACAGGGAAGCGGATTTTGGTATCTATCCGGCCGGTTTGATGTACGGTCTGCAGATGATGGACAGCTGGCTTTATGATGATGAAAAGCCTTTTATCCATATTGAGGCGGGAGATACGTATGCCGCTCTTCGCAAAAAGGTGGACAGCTGTTATTTTGAAGAACTGATATCCGAAAAACTGTTAAACAATCCGCATAGAAGCGTGCTCGTTCTTGCACCTGAGCGTGGTCTTACCGCCAGAAAGGATGAGGAGCTGGCGAAACGTCTGGCATTGTACAAAGAATCGCTTTCTGAAACAGAACTGGAAAAGATTGTAGAGCAGACAAGACAGCTGCGGGCGTTTCAGGAAGAGCCGGACCGTCCCGAGGATTTGGCGAAGATTCCGCTGTTGGCAAGGGAGGATATCCGCAGGAAGGTGGAGCCGGTCATTTTGGAGGAACGTTGTGTAGGGGATACGAAGCTTATTTATCATTCGATCCCTACAAACGGAATCAGCTATTTTCGGCTGCTGTTTGATGTGACAGATATTTCGTCAGAACTGTTCCCTTATATCGGCATTCTGAAAGCGGCCATTGGCCTGGTGGATACGGAAAACTACAGCTATCAGGAGTTGTTTACCCAGACAGACCTTTTGACGGGGGGCATTGTACCTGTGACAAATCTATATCCGAATGCGAAGGATTTAACACAGAGGCGCATTACCTTTGAAGTCAAGGGAAAAGCCTTTGACAAAAATCTGCAGGATGCGATGGCACTGATAGAGGAAATGCTGATTCGTTCTGATTATTCGGACACAAAACGTCTTTATGAAATTCTCGCAGAGTTAAAATCCCGTCTGCAGTCTTCTATGATGTCAGCAGGACATGTAGTCGCCGGAGGCAGGGCGGTATCTTATTTCTCGGAGAATGCGGCAATACAGGAAGTGCTGAGCGGCATGGATTTTTACCGGCTGCTTGAAAAAATCTGCGGTGACTGGGAACAGGAAGGCAAAAAGACGGCGGAGAAGCTGTCTGAACTTGCAAAACAGATTTTCTGTCGTGAAAATCTGATGCTGGATTTCATTTCACAGGATGAGGCGGTGTATGAACAGTTCAGGGAGCTGGCAGGAGGTCTGAAAGAGAAGCTTCCTGTAAAAAATGCGGCGGGGCAGCCGTATCGTGTTGAGACCGTCCGCAGGAATGAAGGATTTTTGTCTTCCTCTCAGGTGCAGTATGTATGCCGTGCCGGGAACTTTTTAAAGCACGGACTGCCTTATACAGGGGCGCTTCGGATATTGAAGGGGATACTGGGCAATGATTATCTCTGGAATCAGGTGCGTGTCAAAGGCGGTGCTTACGGGTGTATGTGCAGCTTCGGCAAAAACGGCGACGCATGGTTCGTATCTTACCGTGACCCGAATCTGGCAAAGACGATAGAAGCATTTGAGGCGGCTCCCGGATGGGTGGAGCAGTTTGCAGATGATGAGCGCGCCATGACGCAGGCTGTGATAGGTACGATAAGTGAGATGGATACGCCGATGAATCCTGCTGCAAAGGGGCTCCGTTCTCTGAGCATTTATCTGACGAATCAGACAGAGGAACAGCTTCAGAGAGAGAGGGACGAGGTGTTGGATGCGACAGCACAGGACATCCGCGCACTGGCGGCATATATCCGGGCATTTCTGGAGGATGATTGTCTGTGCGTAGTCGGCAATGAGAAAAAGATAGAAGAAGAAAAGGAGAAATTTTTCACACTGGAACAGCTCTATCAGGGATGAGCATGCCTGCCGTCCCTGACGGGGCATAACGGCGCAGCTTTTTAAAGGGCAGCCATGCCTGTAAAGGACGAGGGAGGTTTTCATATGAAAAAGAAAAAACGGGCGCTGATGTATCTGACAGCAGCTGTGCTGCTTTTGGCGGGTTGCGGTTCTTCTTCCGGTTCAGTGGAAAAGTATGAGAATGCGGTGGCAATGGAAGAGGCTGCGGCGGATTCCGGAGGCGGATTTTATGAGGTTGGCGCCGTTGTGTCTGACGGCGTTTCCGGGACAGGCGCCTCTGCGGTGGCTGATAAAACGGCAGAATATCAGGAAAGAAAACTGATACGGGATGTTGATATGAGCGTGGAAACGGCAGAGTTTGACGATTTCCTGAAAACAGTCACGGAGCGGACAAAGACATATGGAGGATACATAGAAGGAAGTAACGTTTATAACGGCAGCTATACTTCGGACTATCGTTCGCGAAGTGCGGATATCACGGCGAGAATTCCATCGAGGCGATTGGATGAATTTATAGACGGCATTTCTGCGCAGGCGAATGTGATGTCGAAGAGCGAGAGCGTGCGGGATGTGACATTGGAGTATGTGGATCTGGAGAGCCACAAAAAAGCGCTGCTGGCAGAACAGAAAAGCCTGCTGTTGATGCTGGAGAAAGCGGAAACGATAGAGGATATCATCGCCATCAACCAGCAGCTTACAGATGTCCGTTATCAGATAGAAAGTATGGAAAGTCAGCTCCGCACTTATGATAACCAGATAGATTACAGCACGGTGTGGATTTCTGTTTCGGAAACAGCTTATTATGAGCCATATGAAGAGAAGGGAACCTGGGAACGCATCTCGAGCGGATTTTCAGAAAACGTGCATCGGGTCGGCAGATTTTTTAAAAATTTTGGAATTGAATTTGTGATAGCGCTGCCGATCATAGTGCCCGTTGCACTCGTGACAGCGGCGGTAATCCTGTTGGTCAGATGGATGCTCGTCAGGTCGGAAAAAAAGCAGAAAAAAAGGCGGGAGTTCATGCGGGCGCAGAGTCAAAACGCATCAGGACAGGCAGCAGCGGAAGCTGCCGGGGCGCAGAGTCTGAATGAAAGATACAGGGGAAGCGCCGATATTTCAAAAGAAAAAGAGCAGGAAGGAAAAGAGAAAGACACATGACGCAGAATAAACAGAAAAAGGCGGGATTTGCCGCTCTTGTGGGACGTCCGAATGTGGGGAAATCCACGCTGATGAACCATCTGATCGGGCAGAAGATCGCAATCACATCCAATAAGCCGCAGACGACAAGAAACCGGATACAAACGGTCTATACAGACGGCAGGGGACAGGTTGTATTTCTGGATACTCCCGGCATCCATAAGGCAAAGAGCAAGCTGGGCGATTATATGGTAAAGGTGGCAGAAAATACATTCCGGGATGTGGATGTGATTTTGTGGCTGGTAGAGCCCACAACTTATATCGGGGCGGGCGAACGGCATATCCTGGAGTTATTGAAGCGCTGTAAGCTTCCGGTGATACTTGTAGTCAACAAAATAGATACTGTGCCGAAGCAGGCAGTTGCGGACGCAATGGAGACATACCGCAGGGAGATGGATTTTGCCCAGATAGTGCCGGTGTCGGCGCTTCGCAGCAATAATACGGATACACTGCTTGATTTTATCTACAAATATCTGCCGTACGGAGATCCTTTTTATGACGAGGATACGGTAACGGACCAGCCGCAGCGTCAGATAGTGGCGGAAATGATACGGGAAAAGGCATTAAGGTGCCTTGAGGAGGAAATCCCGCACGGTGTTGCGGTTGCAATCGAGCGGATGGAATTTAAAGACCATATCGTAAATGTTGATGCGACTATCATCTGCGAAAGAGATTCCCATAAAGGTATCATCATCGGAAAGCAGGGGAGCATGTTAAAAAAGATAGGCTCCCAGGCACGCCGGGATATTGAAGATATGCTGGAGAGCAAGGTAAATCTGCAGCTCTGGGTAAAGGTAAAAAAAGACTGGCGGGACAGCGATTTTCTTCTGAAAAACTTTGGATATAATCCTGCCGACACTAAAATGGGAAACTGAGTTTTGACCGAATAAGACGGCCTCTGAAAGCCAACCCTAAGAACAGGCGCTTCTGTAAAAGCGGGAGCGTCTGTAAGTGTTGGGAGGCTTTGGTATGAAACAGACAGATCACTGGGACCGTTTTTTAAAGACCGGTAAGATAGAGGATTATCTGCATTACCGGGCGGACGCAAAAGAAGAGACGACTGTGGCAGGTAACGTGCGGCAGCATGAGAGCGCTTCTTTTTCAGCCTCATGGCGGGAAAAGAGGCAGAAGGACGGGAGGAGAAATGGAACGGCTTCGGGTGCTGGGAATCGTTCTGAAGGCGGAACCCATCGGGGAATATGACAGAAGAGTGGTGCTTCTGACAAGGGAACGCGGAAAGATATCCGCATTTGCACGGGGAGCCAGAAAACCGACCAGCGCGTTTCTGGCTCCGACCAATCCCTTTACATTTGGAACGTTCGAGCTGTATGAGGGAAGAAGCTCCTACAGCATATGTGAAATAGCGGCGGACAGTTATTTTGAGGAACTGAGACAGGATTTTGAAGGGGCCTATTACGGGATATATTTTCTGGAGCTGTGTGATTATTGTACAAGGGAGAATAACGACGAGAAGGAGATTTTGAAGCTTCTGTATCAGTCGCTGCGGGCGCTGACGGCAAAAGGATTACCCCGCAAGCTGGTGCGCGCAATTTTTGAGATAAAGCTCGTCGTACTGTGCGGCGAATTCCCGGGACTGCCGGGGAAGGAATGGCTTCCGGCAGCTGTTTATGCGGTGGATTTTATCGTACGTACGCCGGTGGAGAAGCTCTATACATTTACGCTCGTCCCTGAGGCGCTGGAAGAATTGACGCACATTGCGAAAAAATACCGGACGCAATGCCTCCCGGGACAGTTCAAAACACTGGAGATACTGCAAACTTTATAATAATAGTTGAAAAAGCGGGACGGATTATATATAATAAGCGGAGTAATAACCGATAAAGGGGAATAGGATACATGCCTAAATTTATGATGCGTATCCTCACGGTACTGTGCTTTGCAGTGTTTCTGGCAGGCTGCGGAGGCGAAGTAGGCACGGTAAGCCGGACTGCGATCGAGCTGAAAAAAAACGGCAGTGTCGTGCATACGATCGTGGAGGATTTTGCGGAAAGCTATTATGATATCGAAGAACTGAAAAACACGATCGTGCAGGCGTGCGATACTTACAATGACACAGCAGGCAAAGAGGCTGTGAAAATGGAAAGCGCGGAAGCTGCCGACGGTACTGCGACAGTCGTAATGACATATGACAGTGCGCAGTCTTATTCGGATTTTAACAGGCAGGCCTTATTTGCCGGTACGGTAAAGGATGCGTTCAAGGCGGGATACGACCTGAACGTGACGCTCTTTCCGGTCAGGGAAGGGGAGACTGCGATAAAAAAGGACGAGCTGCTTGGCATGGGCGAGAAGAAGATTGCAATCGTGCGTGAGGCAGTGGATGTCAAGGTATGGGGAAAGATACGCTATCTTTCAGAAGATGCGGTATTGGGCGATGATGCAGATACCGCTTCTGTGACAGATGAGAATTCGCTTACCTACATTCTGTTTGATTGAACAGTCTGCAGGTGCATATTTTAAATCAAAGGAGATAAAAAATGGAAAAGTCAATGGAGAAAATCGTATCGCTTGCAAAGGCGAGGGGATTCGTATATCCCGGCTCCGAAATTTATGGAGGTCTGGCGAACACATGGGATTACGGCAATTTAGGCGTTGAGTTAAAGAACAACGTAAAACGCGCATGGTGGCGCAAATTCATCCAGGAGAATCCCTATAATGTGGGCGTGGATTGCGCTATTCTGATGAATCCTCAGACATGGGTCGCTTCCGGCCATCTGGGTGGGTTTTCTGACCCGTTGATGGACTGTAAGGAATGTCACGAGCGTTTCCGCGCGGATAAGATAATTGAGGATTTTGCAGCGGAGAACAACATTGATCTGGGTGGTTCCGTGGATGCATGGAGTCAGGAAGAGATGATGAATTTTATCAAGGATCATCAGGTTCCCTGTCCGACCTGCGGCAAGCATAATTTTACCGATATCCGTCAGTTTAACCTGATGTTCAAGACGTTCCAGGGCGTGACCGAGGATGCAAAAAACACTGTTTATCTGCGTCCGGAGACCGCACAGGGTATCTTTGTGAATTTCAAAAACGTACAGCGTACTTCCAGAAAGAAGATTCCGTTCGGTATCGGTCAGATAGGCAAGTCGTTCAGAAATGAGATAACACCCGGTAACTTTACATTCCGTACAAGGGAATTTGAGCAGATGGAGCTGGAGTTTTTCTGTGAGCCTGACACAGATCTGGAGTGGTTTGCATACTGGAAGCAGTTCTGTATCGATTGGCTGCAGACGCTTGGCATCAAGCCGGAAGAGATGCGCGTGAGAGACCATGAGAAAGAAGAGCTTTCTTTCTATTCCAAGGCGACGACCGACATCGAGTTTTTATTCCCGTTTGGCTGGGGCGAGCTGTGGGGCATTGCGGACCGTACCGATTACGACCTGTCCCGTCATGCTGAAGTATCCGGTCAGGACCTGACTTATTTTGATGATACGAAGAATACGAAGTATGTTCCTTATGTTGTAGAGCCTTCTCTGGGGGCGGACCGTGTTGTTCTTGCCTTCCTGTGTGCGGCTTATGATGAGGAAGAGCTGGAAGGCGGAGATATGCGTACTGTGCTGCGTTTCCATCCCGCGCTGGCTCCGGTGAAGATAGGAGTGCTTCCGCTGTCTAAGAAGCTCAATGAGGGTGCGGAAAAGATTTACGCGCAGCTTTGCAAAAAGTATAACTGTGAGTTTGACGACAGAGGAAATATCGGTAAGCGTTATCGCCGTCAGGATGAGATTGGAACGCCGTTCTGCGTTACATATGATTTTGATTCCGAGACAGATGGCTGCGTAACAGTGCGTTTCCGTGATTCGATGGAGCAGGAGCGTGTGGCAATCGCAGATCTGGATGCTTATTTTGCAGATAAATTTGAATTTTAAAGTTTGAAAACAGGGCAGAGTGGAGACATTCTGCCCTGTTTCGATTTCACGCTGGCGCAGATATATGCAGAGCGGGCAGATACAGCATTTTGAAGAAGTGTTAAGAAATGGAGCCTGCAATCGGATTCGCATTGAGAGGGGACTCTTAAGGTTCAAATGGATAATTTATAGTGAAAACGCACAAATGAATCGAGCAAATTTTAGGAAGAATTGTGCAATTGATTGTGCTATAATATTAAGGTACAAGACAGGAGCGCAGGACAACGGGGAAGTACGAAATAAATTCAAAGGGGGAAACCTATCATGACAAAATGGGTTTACTTATTTAAAGAGGGAAACGCGGACATGCGCAACCTTCTGGGAGGCAAGGGAGCTAATCTGGCAGAGATGACAAATCTTGGACTTCCAATCCCGCCCGGCTTCACCGTGACGACAGAAGCTTGCACTGATTATTATAATAATGGGAAGACGATTTCCGAAGAGATTCGGAAACAGATTTTTGACGCACTGGCGATTTTGGAAGAGCAGCAGGGAAAGAAGTTCGGAGATGTAGAGAACCCTTTGCTTGTTTCAGTCCGCAGCGGAGCAAGAGCTTCGATGCCGGGAATGATGGACACGATCCTGAATCTTGGTCTGACGGACATTTCGGTGGAAGGCTTTGCAAAGCGCACAGGTAATCCCAGATTTGCATATGATTCTTATCGCCGCTTTATCCAGATGTTTTCGGATGTGGTAATGGAGATACCCAAAGCATTTTTTGAGCGAGTGCTGGATGAGATAAAGGAAGGAAAAGGAGTTCATTTTGATACGGAGCTGACAGCGGATGACTTAAAGGAAGTGATAGTCCGCTTTAAGAAAATATATCGCGATAGAATGGGGGAAGATTTCCCGCAGGAGCCGAAGGTTCAGCTGATGGAGGCAGTAAAGGCCGTATTTCGTTCATGGGATAATGAAAGAGCTATCGTTTACCGTCGCATGAATGATATTCCGGGAGACTGGGGAACAGCGGTTAACGTTCAGTCAATGGTATTCGGAAATATGGGCGATACATCGGGCACAGGCGTTGCGTTTACCAGAAACCCCTCTACAGGTGCAAAGGGGATTTACGGGGAATATCTTATCAATGCGCAAGGCGAGGACGTCGTTGCAGGTATCCGTACGCCTCAGCCGATCACACGTCTGGAACAGGATCTTCCCGAGTGCTATGAGGAATTTTTAAATATCGCAAACCGTCTGGAGCAGCATTACCGCGATATGCAGGATATGGAGTTTACGATTGAGAACGGAAGGCTGTTCTTTTTACAGACGAGAAACGGGAAACGCACTGCTCCGGCAGCTCTGCAGATAGCCTGCGATCTTGTAGATGAAGGTATGATAACTTCCGAAGAGGCTGTATCAAGGATTGAAGCAAAATCTCTTGACCAGCTCTTGCATCCGACCTTTGATCCGGATGCGTTAAAGAACGGGACTGTGATAGGGCAGGCTCTTCCTGCATCTCCAGGTGCGGCTGCCGGAAAAGTCTATTTTACGGCGGAAGAAGCAAAAGAAGCACATGAAAGAGGGGAGCGCGTAGTGCTTGTGCGCCTCGAGACATCCCCGGAAGATATTGAAGGTATGCATGCAGCGGAGGGCATCCTGACCGTGCGCGGCGGAATGACATCCCATGCAGCGGTAGTTGCAAGAGGAATGGGAACTGCATGTATTTCAGGCTGCGGGGATATCGTCATCAATGAAGCGGCAAAATTTTTCAGTTTGGGCGGAAAAACCTATCATGAGGGAGACTATATTTCTCTGGATGGTTCGACCGGTAAGATTTATGACGGGGACATCCGGACACAGGAAGCTTCCATCAGCGGTAATTTCGGAAGGATCATGGAATGGGCAGATTCTTTCCGCAGTCTGAAAGTACGGACGAATGCAGATACTCCCGCGGATACGGCGAATGCGATCCGTCTGGGGGCGGAAGGTATCGGTCTGTGCCGGACAGAGCACATGTTCTTTGAACCGGACAGGATTCCGAAGATCCGCAAGATGATATTATCGAAAACCGTTGAGGAAAGAGAAAAGGCTCTGGAAGAACTTATCCCGTTCCAAAAAGGCGATTTTAAAGGGATTTATGAAGTGATGGAGGGACGCCCGGTTACGATACGTTTCCTCGATCCTCCGCTGCATGAGTTTGTTCCGACAGAGGAAAAGGATATAGAAGAGCTGGCGAAGGATATGGGTTTGAGTGCAGCAGAAGTCCGTGCTACATGCGATGAGCTGCATGAGTTTAATCCGATGATGGGACATCGCGGCTGTCGTCTTTCCGTAACTTATCCGGAAATCGCACGGATGCAGACGAGAGCGGTGATAGAAGCGGCTATCGAGGTAAAACAGGAGAAGGGCTTTGATATTGTTCCGGAAATCATGGTCCCTCTTGTGGGAGATAAGAAGGAACTCAAATTTGTCAAGGATGTCATTGTAGAGACCGCAGAGCAGGTAAAAGCTGAAAAAGAGTCTGATTTGCAATACTGTGTCGGGACGATGATAGAGATTCCGAGAGCGGCATTGCTCGCAAATGAGATTGCGGAAGAAGCGGAGTTTTTCTCTTTTGGAACAAACGACCTGACGCAGATGACTTTTGGTTTCTCGCGTGATGATGCAGGCAAGTTCCTTGTAGATTATTATAAGAGCAAAATTTATGAATCTGATCCCTTTGCACGTCTTGACCAGAACGGCGTAGGGCAGCTGGTGGAAATGGCAGCGAATAAGGGACGTTGTGTAAAACCCGGATTAAAGCTCGGCATTTGCGGAGAGCATGGCGGCGACCCTTCGTCTGTAGAATTTTGTCATAAGGTGGGTCTGGACTATGTTTCCTGCTCGCCGTTCAGGGTGCCAATCGCAAGGTTGGCGGCAGCTCAGGCTGCTATCAAGAACCCCCGCAAGTAAGAGTTCTGTCATTCACCATTGGATTTGATGAAGCGCAAACCTTCTATAAATCCCATGGATACGGCATAAAACCGTCAAAATGGCATGATTTGACCGTGGAGGTTTATATCTAATCACCAAAACCCCCGTACATTCCCAATTGGGCAATGTGCGGGGGTTTTTTGTTGTTATTTTGGGCTGTTTGTACAAATCTAAACGGGAACGCAAAAATGTATTCTGATTTCAAAAATACATTTTGTCCATGCTCGCTGCTATTTTCACAGCAGCCAATTCCGTAATTTTGGACGAATTCAGCTTTCAGTAAAGGAGGCCATTATGAGACGAGACGATCAAAGGCAAGCAGTAAAAAACATTCCCTTGGAACAACTGAAGCCATTTAAGAATCATCCCTTTCAGGTACGAGACGATGAGGAATTTCGGCGTCTTGTTGAGAGCATTGAAATTCACGGTGTAATTCATCCAGCGGTGGCTCGCCAGATTGGTGAGGATTGTTATGAACTAATTTCTGGTCATCGACGCAAAGCGGCTTGTGAAGTATTGGGTTACTCTGAGATGCCTGTTTTAGTCCGGTCTATGACGGATGATGAGGCAGTTGTAAACATGGTAGATGCAAACCTTCAGCGTGAAACGATTCTCCCAAGTGAAAGAGCCTTTGCATACAAAATGAAGTTGGTAGCTATGAGCCATCAGGGGCGTAAAGGATTTACTTCCGCCCAACTTGGGCGGAAGTGTGTCGGAAAAGAATCCAGAGAGTTAATTGCTGAACAAGTCGGTCAAAGTCGCAACCAAATTTCTCGCTATATCCGTCTTACTGAATTGATACCAGAAATCCTTGAAATGGTTGATAATCGAAAAATGGCATTGAATCCAGCAGTATCTATTTCCTACTTGGACAAGAAGCAACAGAAGCTACTATATAAGGTAATGGTAGCACTAAAAGCAACCCCATCTATTTCTCAGGCAAAAGCCATCCGAGAAAAGGCCAGTGAATCAGACTTTACAGAAGATTACTTGGTTTGTATCTTATCGGAAAAGAAACCAAACCAGAGAGAGCCGATGATTGTTGAAGAAGAAGAAATCAAGCAGTATTTCCCCTCGCATTACAATAGTGAACAGATGCACAACACGATTTTACTGTTGATTAGAAATTGGAGTAAAAAGCGTGGCTACACACAATAAAAGGTCATTATACCTTGTCACAACAGGGAGCAGAAAAATTTTCTGCTCCTTTTTTTATTTTTTGCGCAACAAACGGCCTCTGCCGTGGCCTACAAGTGAGAGTTACATCTCGTGGACCTTGAAAATTCAGAAGAACATCAGGTACAACCGTCCCTCGGAGAGCCACTCCGGTGATACGCCATGACGCCTACGGGTCGAGCGACTTCCCTATCGCCGGTAAAGAGCTTGATAACTTGAGGCCACGATCCAGGGACAGGGGGAAAACTTACACTCAGCCACAGTCCGAGCGTTAAAAGCGTCGCAGGCAATGGGAGTGTCCGGTACAGAACCGTGATAAATGAATCCTAAATCAAAAGGATGCCGAAATGTTCTTGATTTTAAGAAAACCCAAGGGGGTAGTTTACCCTCTTTACATTCCATCTTCTGTTCAAGACACAGGAGGAAACTGAAATGAACACACAAATTATCGCCATCGCCAACCAGAAAGGCGGCGTTGGCAAGACAACCACCTGCGCAAATCTGGGTATCGGGCTGGCGCAGACGGGGAAGAAAGTTCTGCTGATCGACGGAGACCCGCAGGGCAGCCTGACCATCAGCCTGGGCCATCCCCAGCCGGACAAGCTGCCCTTTACTCTGTCCGACGCGATGGGCCGTATCCTGATGGACGAGCCGATGCGCCCCGACGAGGGCATCCTGCACCACCCGGAAGGCGTTGACCTGATGCCTGCCGACATCCAGCTCTCCGGCATGGAGGTCTCCCTGGTGAACGCCATGAGCCGTGAGACCATCTTGCGGCAATACCTGGACACGCTCAAGGGACAGTATTCCCATATCCTGATTGACTGTCAGCCCTCCCTGGGGATGCTTACGGTCAATGCGTTGGCGGCTGCCAACAGGGTCATAATCCCCGTCCAGGCGGAGTATCTGCCCGCCAAGGGCCTGGAACAGCTGCTCCAGACGGTCAATAAGGTGAAACGGCAGATCAACCCCAAGCTCCAGATCGACGGTATCCTGCTGACGATGGTGGACAACCGCACCAACTTTGCCAAGGAGATTGCGGCTCTGCTGCGAGAAACCTACGGCAGCAAAATCAAAGTGTTCGGAACTGAGATTCCCCATTCTGTCCGAGCAAAGGAAATCAGTGCCGAGGGCAAGAGTATTTTTGCCCATGACCCCAAGGGCAAAGTGGCCGAGGGTTACAAGAATCTGACCCAGGAGGTGATGAAACTTGAAAAGCAGCGCGAAAAAAATAGAGCTGGCCTCAGTAGATGACCTGT
>OBXC01000827.1_pt1 | contig 18648 bp, 22 predicted proteins | sample 1538111 | NCBI WGS metagenome assembly OBXC01 (sample SAMEA2580137, study PRJEB22360) | human gut metagenome | biome: human gut; feature: human-associated habitat; material: faeces | place: Denmark | collected 2008/2010
CGGAATACTCGTGCCCGCCGATATACAGTACCGGATCCACGATCGGACCGTAGATCGTCAGAAGAAAGTTGCTGTCTGCGTAATGGTCATTTACGATCCGGGAGTTTATCAGACCATTGGCGTACCGGTACGGATAACGGTTCGCATACCGCTTGGCCCCCTCTGGATCGGTTTCATTTTTTCTGAAGCTGTAACGGTGCTCCCTGACCCAGTAAGGATGATCGGAAACGATGGTTACTTCCGTGTCCAAAAGTTCGATATCATTTTCCCATTCACTCTTTTGGGATGCCGTCACATAACAGGTAAAATAGCTGTCTCCAAAATATAATCTGCCCGGTGTCTTATGGATCAGATCTTCTTCTGTGACTTCTGCAAAATGGTCGATTGCTTCGTAATATTCCTGCTTCCCATAGTTCAGAATACTAAGTACCAGTGATTTTTCCTCGATGTCTTTAAAAAAGCGGGCAATCTTCCCTCCGTTACTCTCATACTCCCAGATATGGTCAAAAATATCGCCTGTCTGCAGCATATAAGGTGGTTTCAGAAGATCCAGTATTTCTCCTGTATTGCTTACATACCGGATGCTCTTCACGGTCTCACCTCCCTCACCATTCTCGAAAATTCTCTTCCCGAAACTTTCATGGACATTCCCTCCATGTTATCCGCCACCTCTTCTCCTGTCCGTTCACCAATGCGTCTCGCCAGTTTCTCGATGTCCTGGTCGGACAACCGGAACGTCTGCTCAAAGTTCTGCTGATTCAAAAAGCTGTTTCCAGATTCCAGCCGAAAACTCTTTGCCACTCGGTTTTTATTCAACGCTAAGGTTTCCTGCATTCTCCGGGAAATGTCATCCATGTTCATAGATTCCAAAGCTACATTTCCAAGATTTTCTGACGCTTGTCTGACTTGCTTTTCTTCACCTTTAATACCAAGTCGGAATCCTTGTCCGAAATATTTTCCGGACTGTCTGGTAAGCCGAGATGGGGATCCCTCTTTAATGGATGAACTTAGCGCTGAAAGCGCTTCCTTTCCAATATTCCATGCTGCTGACCATACGTCCGCAAAACCAAATCCATTGATAAATCCTTGGATAAAGTTTCCACCAGATCCGCTCGCATCCACAGAGCTTAGACCACTTTCCGCCTCTCGTGCTTTTTCAGCTCCTGGTCCATAGGTATCTACTGACCGCATTCCGCCATTGTACTCTTCCGTTTTTCCTCGCCCCGTACGTCTTGTATCTGCTGATCCCATTCCGGAATCCGCTGTATTGGACAATCCGACTGAAGTTGAGAGAATCGCTCCGCTCTGGCTTGCGATTCCTAAATTATACTCGCCGCCTTTTCGCTGTCCGGTGCCGGAAGTATTTGCTGATCCCAACATCATATCCGAGGAATCTGCAATACCTTTGGAAGTTGCGTCAATATTGCCTTTCTGACTTCCTACCCCCGCATTGTATTCTCCGGTCTTCCGGCTTCCAGTTCCTTTCGTATCAGCGCTTCCAAGCTTCTGGTTCGATGAATCCGCGATATTTTTGGATGTTGTATCGATATTTCCTTTTTGGCTTTTTACTCCGGTGTCATATTCCGATGCTTTCTTAGAGCCTGTCCCCTTTGTATCGGCACTTCCAAGTTTCTCATTGGAAGAATCTGCGATTTCTTTGGAGGTCGCGTCAATAGCGGGCTTTTGGCTTTGAATTCCAATACCAAAAAAATTCAAAATTTTCGTACCAGCTTCCTTGCATTTCTGTTGCAGCCCGCCCCCGCCGATTATCTCTAGAAATGACTGTATTACTCCGTTTCCTTTTTCGTTAAGTTCCTCTTTTCCACTGTCAAGTCCTGCGCTTGCTCCTGGCCATACATTTTGGAAAATCCGCTCAACCGCTCGAGATGGCGAATGCACTTCGAGTGCAGTCCTTAAAGCTTCTAAAAATACATCTGCCCCCTCTTTTGCCGGATCCGGTAAACTTTCGAATCCCTCCAATCCTTTCAATGCGCCGTAACATGCGTTTGCCCATACTTCCTGCGTTTCAGAATCCAGACCACTAAAACCGTCCAGAAATCCTGATACCGCTTCTTTCGATTCACTTGACAACGAACCGGAAAGACCGATCAGTGCTGCAATTGCTTCTGGTTCTATCTCTCCAAAATGCTCTGCTGCCCCTCCGGGAAGCTTACTGAACTCCTCTAAACTCCTTGCGGTCATATTGGCAAATTCTACAACCGCGCTGTCTGTTGCACCTACTGCGCCCGCTTTTATTTGCTCTCCTAAAAGAGCCATGTTAGAAGACGCTTCCGTCACAGTTTTTTGTAGCTCGCTGTTACTCACCTCTCCAAACTTCACAAAGCCGCCGGAGACTTTCAATAACGCCTGCTCAACCTGATCCATATCTCCCGATATGATCGCCGCGGACAGACCCTCGTAGTTCTGTATCGTTGTATTATATCCAATATAAGTTTCTTCCGCTTCTTTCAGCGCATCCTTGGACTTTTGGAATGCTTCTTCTGCTTCCTCAGCTGCAGTCAGGATATCCTGATTCGCCATCAAATATCCGCTTGCCGCTTCCGGGGAATTTTTCAGTATCAACTGATAATCTTCTTCCACTTTCTTTGCGGCTTCTTTTGTCTCATTATACTTCTTCTGAGCAGATTCATATTCAGAAAGTGAATTAGTATAATCCATAAGGGCTTCGTTCTGCTTGCGGATTGCTTCCTCATAGGCTTCTTGGTTCGCGTTCAACATCGCTTCGGCTTTTTTCTTTTCAATCAGTTCATCGATAGAATCCGCCAACGTACTGTTTGCACCGATGATGTCCCACACTTCATCTTCTTCCAAATCAAATGCCTGTGCCAACTGATTAACAATAAAGTTTGCGCGGTCTTCATACCCGGCTTTTACCTGACCATTGGAATCAACCAATCCCATCAGCTCGTCATTTAACTGAGAAAGATATCCGTACTCAGCTTCCACATTGTTCATCGATTCTTTTCGAGCGTCGTCCAATTCCTTGTAAGCTTCGTACTCTTCATGTGTTTTCTCAATAGCTTTTTTCTGCGCATCTGTCAATGCATACTGTGAATCCTTAGAATCATCCGTTGCCAGCTTATATACACCCAGACCAGCCACCAGTGCTCCGATCGCCGTCACCAGTAAGCCAATCGGGTTTGCATTCATCACCGCATTCCACGCTGTCTGTGCCGCCGTTGCAAGTGAAATCTTACCTGTCAGAAGACCGACAACTGCCTGTCCGGTTGTAAGGGTAGCGTTTGAAATAACTCCCTGTGCCGTACAAGCCATTTGAACGACGTTATAAGCATCTACCGCCGCCGAAGCTGTTTTCCATACGGATGCGCCTTTACTGAGAACATCGTTTGCTTCCGTAACAACCTTATATCCCTTGAATGCTGCAAAAGCTGTTGTCGCCGAAGCAGCGATCAATTCCAAATGCTCTCCTGCAAAATCCACAGCCTTTGTCAATGGTGGCAGCGCTACATCCGCCAGCTCTCCTACTACTTTGATCACGTTATCAAACGTCTTGACAACGGTTTCACCCGCGTCTTCCAATCCTCCGGATTCCAGTGATTCCGTAATGGAATCAATTGCTTCCTCCACCGGTTCTCCCAATTCCTCCGGGAGTAAATCAGCCAAACCTCCGCCCAGCGTCTTTGCCATGTCAACTGCAGCGCCGACCAGTTTCTTTTTATTTTTTCCGATCCCGTCTACGAAAGATTCTATAAAATCAACTGCGGTGTCCACCATGTCCGGAGCATGGGACGCTGCTTCCACAGCAAGATTTGCAAATTCATCCCCCGCAGCTTCGATCGCGTCATCCAGTCCGCCATTCCGGAACGCTTCTGTTATATTGTTAATGCTGTCTGTCGCGCTTTTTGCTGTCTCTTTCAGGCTCTCCGAAACGCTTTCATAAAAAACAATCCCAAGCGTCTCCGCGGAACCGCCGAGCTGATCCAGCGCTCCCGCAAGATTGTCCTGCATGGTTTCCGCCGCCGCTTTTGCACTGCCGTCGCAAGTCTCATAAGCATGAGTCAATTCCTGCAGAGCGCCGTCTCCCTCATTCATCAGAGCCAGCATGCCGGACAATGCTTCCTGCCCGTACAGTGTAACCAGAACATTATTTCTCTGCTCATCGGTCATTCCTGCGGTTGCTTCTTCCATCATACGGGTCTGCTCCGCAAGAGACTTCATATTTCCCTCGGAATCATAAAAAGAAATCCCCAGATCTGCCATGCACTCTGACATCTGCTTAGTCGGTTTCGATAAACGGGAAATCGCTCCACGTAGCGTTGTTCCCGCTTGAGCGCCTTGGATTCCCGCATTTGCCATGATACCGATCGCCGCCGCGGTTTCTTCCATTGACAATCCCGCCGCCCTTGCAAGAGGAGCAACATACTTCATCGCTTCTCCGGTATCTGCTACGGAAGAATTGGTCTTGTTCGCATTGGCAGCCAATACATCCGCCACATGCGCCGCGTCTGCCGCTTCCAGACCAAATCCACGCAATGTCGAAGCCGCAATATCCGAACTGGATGCCAGATCTTCTCCCGAAGCTGCCGCCAGATCGAGCAGTCCCGGCATCGCATCCATGATCTCGGATGTAGTAAATCCTGCCGCCGCCAGATTTTCCATCCCCTCTGCTGCCTGACTGGATGAAAAAGCGGTATCTGCACCTAACTGGATCGCCTGCTCTTTTAGCTTGTTAAATTCGCTTCCTGTCGCCCCGGAAATCGCCTGCACCCGTGACATCTGCGATTCAAAATCCGATCCTGCCTTGATCGCGGCTATCGACACGCCGCCAAGCGCTGTTGCGGTTCCGGTGATCGCACCTACTGCTATACTCAAACCTTTAGTAGCCAGGCTTCCTATTTTAGATATCGAACTGCCTATTCCAGTACTAGAAGATTTCCACTTCTGTTCTGCATAACTTGCTGCTTGCTCTGCACTTTGTCCTATTTCCCCGAATTCTCGTTTTGCTGTGGATGCTGATGCTGATGAAGTCCTTTCTATTTCACTCCATGCCTTTTTAAATGCGTCACTGGCGCTCATTCCCTGCTTCCGGTACTCTGCTGCCAAACTAGCCGCCTGTGCTTTCATAGATTTTCCTGACTTTTCAAGTCCTTTCTCTATCCCGGAAGAATCCAGATCGGTTTCGATTACAACCTTTCCGTCTGCCACATTCTCCACCTGCCTTTCTTTTTCAGCTTATTCCAACAGACTGCTCACATCTTCTCCTCTCATCAGTGCCGCCTCGATCTGCTTCACACGTTCGCTGACATGCTGCTGCGCTTTTACATCCAAGCCATAATAACGCTGCATTGCCCGGTAAAATTCCCGTTCCTGCTTGGAAAGGTTCCGGTTCGCCGTGTCAATTGTCCGGTACTCGATCACCCGGTTCAGTCTGGTATCGCTTCCCAGATTTTCCAACAAGATCATAAATTTCCACCAGTGCATATTTTCTGTCTGCAAGTCAATCCCGTACTGCTGGACAAATCCTGCATAGATCAGTTCCGCATCCTTTTCAAAATCAAACGGCTGCTTATCATTCACGCCTGCAATCTTCCGCGGGAAACGTTTTGTTTCCTTTTCGCGCCCGCAGGAGAAGAACCAGAACATCTTTTCCACATGCTCTTCCGAAAAGATTTTTTGTTTCCGATAAAATAAGAGCAGGATCTTCAGAAGCTCTCCTTGAGAAAGTTCTGTTTTCCCGCTCTGTATCTCATAACATTTCAAAATTGTCCGGAAATCAAAAGCGACCGGACACTCTGTGCCGTTCACGGTCACACTTTTCGGAAAAGGCTCCGTCAGGACACTCATGCCCGCCTCCGTACAGATTTCATTCGTTCTACGACCTGTGCATATTGTTCGTTCTGCCGGATCTGCTCCCGGATCAGCTGCTCATATGCAGACAGATGCCGCAACCGGTCATTCCCGGAACCGCAGACACGGATTCCGGTTCCCTCTCCGAAAACATGGTCAAACATCCCTTTGATTGCATCGCAAAGGTACTGATTTTTTTCTTTTTCTGTTCCCTCCGGCTGATGTTCCGAAAGATGCTTCATCTTTTCCAATTCCTGCAGATATGCTTCCCTTTTCTCTGCCTGATCTTCATCATACATCGAGAATTCCAATATCACTCCGTAAATTTCCATCTTCGGTCTCCTTTCTGCTCTCCGCTTTCTTCTTTCTGCCCTCGACAACAGCGGTCTTTTTGGCGGGGGCTACTATTCCCCCGCCGGCGTAAATGTCTTTGTCGTCGTATCAAACGTTCCGTTGATCCAATCCGTCTTTCCAAGCAGGTTTCCGGATCCCTGGATCTCGCCATCATTATCGGAAAATTCTGCCACTTCTACCGCAACACGTCTCTGCTTTGCTTCAAATTTATTTGTCTGTTCTGGAATCGGTTTGTTCAGGTACACCTTGACGTAAAGTGTTTCCGCATCCGCTCCGGTCTTCTCATTCTCACCGATGTCCGCAATAAACTGGATCGCTTTCTCGGAACGGATCAGATCGAATTCCAGCGGTGCCGTCCACTCATAGCTTCCAATGCTCTGGGTTGCGGACTTCTGGTTCACATACCGCTTGGACGTGGTCTGCGCGGATGGAGAGTTGTCCAACTGCGTCACACCAAAGCCGAGCAGTTCATACTGCGCCGATTCTTTCCCGCCAGACACATCGATGTAATCCGGCTGTTGGTATCTCTGTTCTACGCTTGTGTTTGCGCTCTCTGCAAAAAACTGTAACTTCATTTCCATATGTTTCTACCTCCGTTTATAATATACAAATTGACACTGGATCCGGTACTGACAGGATGTCCCCTGGTTATCATACAGATATCCGTTTGTCGTTGCCCGGATCGCCTTGCTTTCCACATTCCCACTCAAAGCAGGAAGCCTCCCGTCCCGGCTGCATTCTTCCAGCCAGTCCGAAAACTTCTCGTAAAATTCCGCCGTTTCCTCATTTTCCGCCGGTCCGTACAGTTCCCGGGAACACAGGGAAAACACATACTGCCTGACGCTGTCCCCATTTGCAAATCGTTTTACAATGGGATCCGCCGGAGTTTCCTCGATACTGTACATGGTCGGATTTTCCTCCAGAAGATTCAGATTCACAACCGGAAACGTCGCTTTTTCAAACTCTTCCAGAAACGGACAGGTTTCAATAAATTCTTTGACTTTACTGGCTACACTCACTTTGTTTTCCCTCCGCAATAAGCCGCTACTGACTGGATGATCTCTTTCCCGCGGTCTGCCCACATGCGCTCTGTCCAGTGCGATCCGCGCAATCCATTTCCGCGGTTTTCATAATACTGCCGCCTTGCGTACGGCTGCACATATTCGATCCGGTTGGTCAGTTCCTGTGCGGTATCTTTCAGCGTACCGCTTAGAAACGGTACATAAGGATCCGACAGCCGCCTTACTTCATGTGTAAAGAACTGCTGCCCTCTTCCGTTCCTGTTCAAATTCCGTTTTAACAGGATCTTATCCGCAGGATCGATTTTCAGTTTGATATTCGTTCCCACTAAGCACCGCCTCCAATCCGGATATGCTTCGAGCCGCCGAAGAAATTCTCCGAGTGGCTCAATACCTCTCCGACGATTCCATCAGCCTGTTTCTTCAATTCCGCGATTCCACTGACCGTTCCACCGGTCCATTTTCCAACAAGGAACAGATCCCCATTCTGCACCGTCCAGTTTTCCGAAGTGGGCTCCTGTACCTTGAATTCATTTTCCGGCATCCACTTTCCACATTTCTCATAGGGAATCCGGATCTTATGCACATCCTTACTGGTCAGTCCGCCATCGACGATGTCGGTTTTCTGGTCTGTATGAAACCAGACCGCATCGATATAGTGGGGAACATACACCATCTTCTTTGACTGCCTGTCTGGAAACTGATTGAAAATCGTAAGATCTGTATTGGTAAGCATTATCTCACCCCCTGATACAAAAGCCCTGTGTGTGACAAATGTCTCCGGATGACTGCATAGACCTTTTCCTGCATCAAATCCCTCGCTGTTCCTTTTACGGCATAGTTCACGGAATATCCGTCTGTACTTTCTGACTGCACCTCTCTGCCGCCATGCTCCCGCCGATTGATATCGTCCTGATAGATCAGTTCGGCAGCTTCGCACAAGCAGAACTGGATCTGTTCCGTCTCTTCTCCCTGTGGCTTCCGGCGCAGCACCTGATTCAGATAAGTGTTTGCTTTCAAAACAGGTAATTTCAGCGATTCCTCATCGTCGATCAACGTACCGTGATATTTTTCTACATAGAAGATATAGTCTACCCAGATCATCCAGTTCCTCCTTTACTTGCTTGCCATTTGCCCGGATGCTTTCAATGCATCCAGCAGGGCTTTAAACTCCGCTTTTGTTACATTCTCGCCAGCTGCTTCCGCTACCAGTGCCGCCTGTTTCACACCACCAAGCGTCGTTTTATTCGCCGCAGGGAGTGTATAACTCGGTCCCGCAGGACCAGCAGGTCCCGGATCACCTTTTTCCCCCTTTGCTCCTGCTGCTCCGGGATCTCCTTTCTCACCCTTGGGACCCACATTGTCCTTAACACCCTTCTCCAACTTGTTCATTTTCTCCGCGGTGATCACATCGCCATCATTCCATGTTGTCGGTGTATAAGCCATCTGTTTTTACCTCCTTATTTCTTTCCTGTTTTTGCCTTTCCGATCTTCCCTCTGCCAATCAAGGCGCTGTCGCCAGAGGGTGTCATTCCCCCGATTTCAAAACCGCAAACGGACATCTCTTCTCTTTATCTGTCTCCACAGAATTGATCGGATTCGGGATTTCCCATCCAAGGCGCATAACCGCACGGAGCGCCACCATATCCTGCTGCATCAGGTTGTAAGCAATGGATCCATCCGTGTTCTGTACAACGCCCTCTGTAAACAGCTTAAATGTAATATCCTGCCGGATCGAATAGACCAGCTGCGAGAAGTCTCCGGAGATCATAAGCGCTTTTGACTTGTCAAAGGAACCATTGTTCGGAAATGTCATCTGTGATCCGTCCAGAGAATATCTGGTGTCACTCTGCATGTCCGATTTGAACAACGGCTGTCCAGTCGTGTCTTTCAGACCTCTTAACTTTGCTCGCATGGAAATATCCGCCATATGACCGGTCACAAAGAATCCGGATCCCTCCACTTTTGCGATCACTCCGTCTTCTGCCATGATCTTATCGTACAGATTGTCCTGCGCCCCAAACGTCACAACACTCTCTGCGTTTGTGGCGGTTGTCACGATTCCATCTCTCCAGGAATCCGGCTTGTTCACATCAAAGAGAACTGCGCCGTCAATCACCTTTCCAAATGCTTCTTGGATTCTCGGTCGAACCTCTCCCCAGATGTCATAGTCCGAATCGTCCAATACCGCTTCCGGAATCGGAACGATCACTGCGATCTCTTCTGCAGTGATAAATTTCTTATCCCACATCATTTTGGTTGTCTTTTTCTGTCCGGTATCACCATTTACGAAATATGCCAGCGGAAGCATATCCAATACCGGCATTTTAAAGGTGCGACTGGACATATTCGGAAGTCTGCGTCCCTGACTTAAAACAGCAGACTGTGTCACAACGCCCTGGATGATCTCTCTCGCCCGCTCTTCCGGGATCAACGATTCTGCTCCGGAACGGTCAATCAGATTTGCATCATTTTCAAATACTCTCAAATTCATTCTGTTTCTGTTCATGTTCTACCTACTTTCCTGCTGCTCTTCTGATCGCAGCATTAATATCATTGTTTGGGTTTCCTGCGCCCTGGCTTCCTCCTGCCTGCGTACTGGTACTGATCCGGTACGTTCCACCGGATGTGCTTCCGACAAAACGTGGATTCTCTTTCAGGAATTTGTCTGTCGCTTTCGCAAAATCCGTTTTTTCATCCACCATTTTAGAAACCTTAAACGCTACATAATCCAGATCGTCTGCTTTCACACCTTTCTGTGTGAGCAGCTTTTCATTCTTCAATCTTTCATTCTCACGGTTTGCAGCTTCCAGATCACTTTGTAACTGCGACACATTCGGCTGGTTTGCCGCTTTCTGCGCCTTAAAATCTGCGATTGCCTGCGTCACCTCTGTCTCTGTCATACCCTGGTTCCGGAAGAAATTCGCAAGGGCTGTCCTTTCTGATCGTTCTACCCTCGCATTGGCGATTTCTTCTAACTGCTCATAGGTATATGTTCCGGTTCCATGCGCTCCGGATGCGCCCCCGGCATTTCCTCCCTGGCTGCCGTTACCAGTCCCGGTGCTTCCACCCTGTGCGCCAGAGCCAGCTTCCGCACCGTCCTCAAAAAGCTGTAAATACATTTTGTTTTTCATTTTCCTTTACCTCCGTTTTGCCTCGACAGGCTCCCGAGCTTTTTACGCCATCACGTTTTGGGCATAATAAAAACACCCTCCCGGATGTCTTCTACTGAAATAATATGCAATGATATTCGTCATCCACTGCCGTGATCCCGATCATCCAGGAATCGACTAGCAGCTTCCCTTGTTCTGAAAGTTCCCTCCACCGGATCTCCGTAAATCCGCTGTCCATATCCGATTCGATCCGATCTTCGGTCAGGCTTTCTATGGAATTGATCAGGTTGCATGTCAACGCTGAGACCGCAGTACACGCCCGATCGATCCCGTCGGATCCCATTCTTCCGGCATGTCCTTTCATCCGAATACCTTGGTTTGTAATTTTAACTTCAATCAAGCGCATCTCTCCTTTAAAAATGAGTATAAAAATACCACTCACCCCGAAGAATGAATGGTATCACTCGTCCAACATAGCTGGTGTCCATTTAATATTTTTTATACGTTCTTTTTCTTTTTCAATGTCTTTCTCGATTTCTTCAATCGTTCGTCCACTATCAACAATCGGACCATCATAATACTTGTCACCTGGTTTCATACCATATACCATAATCCTTTCCTAAACTTTTAATTGCTGCAAGATGTGCTTCTCTATCATTAGAATACACCTTTTTCCCTGAATCATCAATCAATTTCTTGAACTTTTCGATTGTATCATCAATGATCCGAGCTGAAGCAAACTGATCTGCGCATCCATAGGTATAAACACTTCCATCTGAACAGGCAACTGTTCCCAAATAGTAGCCTCGTTTGAATGCAGTTTCAAAATCACTTCCTGTCGGAGGTGTATTATCTGGATGTGTATGTAACCCTATTAAATCTCCTTGATTATTTTTAACTGCCGAACGAATACTCTCATTTACTCTGACGCCAAATGCTTCTGTACTTGTAATATTTTTCCCAAGTACTTTCCCTGTACTCTTTGAGATTATATATAAATCTTCCCGATTTGTCCCATCTCTATGCGTTAGTCCTGCTTTTGCATATTTGTATATGGCTCCGTCTGTTTTAACATTCCCTGTAATACCATTATATTTTCTTTTATATTCATTAGATTCAATCAAATTACGATTGATCAAATAATCAACACTTTTAGGGATTCTCTTATTTGTAATCCCGCGCTCGTAATACGGAGAACTTCCCGGTGCAATCCGCCCAAGTCCATCCATATAAACGCGTTGCATCTGCTCCGGAATCCCCATCTTCTTTGAAAATCCCTGATACTGATGCAGTGTATTGAGATACCGCGCCCGCGCCGCGACGATATCTTCCTCGGACGCACCGCCCTGCTGTAATTGTTTCACATACGCCCTCTGGCTCCGCATCTTTGTTTCCAGCTTCCTCTGCATCTGGGATGCTTCATACGCATTATACTCTCTCCCTTGATAATTTCTTGTCTGCTGCTCCTTTTCTTCCAGACTTCTCAATTGTTCCGGCGTATAAGTCCTGACAGACACTCCGGGAATAAATGCGAGATAAGAATGCCGGCAGTTCGCTCCGCACAATCCCTCCACATCCCCTAGTCTGCAAACAGAAATCAATTCCGCCTTTGTGTAGATATTTCCTCCCCACCAATGGGATGGTCGATGTCCTGCATGCCATGTCACCTCATAAGTATCGGCTCCCAAATCCTTTGCAACCTGCTCGTTGATCTGTGCAGTCAGCTGTGACACTCCTGTCATGATCGCCCGCCGGACTGCAACCGGCGCCCGGCAAGTATATCCGGATGCATAATCCACATACTTCAATCCGGAAGCCGTCATCTCTTTCACTACGCGGCGAAGCACCGTATTATAATCAAACGCTCCTGTTACGATATCCATGCAAGCCCGGTCAAGATACTTTTGATAATAATGGGATAACGGTGTAAATGCTTTTTTTCCACCGCCCATATCCACCGTAAATCCAAGTGACTGCGTAATGTTCTTGATGTCCCCTTTCGTCTGCTCGATCACCGCATCTGACCACTGCCGGATCTGTTGGTTATCTTGCAACGGAACAAAATGTCCGTTTATCTGTTGATAAGCATCTTTGTATCGAACATACTCCCAATTTAATACCTTGTCATATAATTCCCATAGTTCCGGGTCTGATTTTTGACTGAGCTGTTTGAGCTCCTGCTCTATAAATTCGGTACTATTTCCAAGAATCAGAAGCTTATTGATCTGATAATCCGCTGTACTTGTGATCTCTCCGGTCTTCTTGACCCTACGGACCACATCCGCATAAATCCGGTCCTGAAGATCATAGAAAAGTTTTTCCATCTGCAGCGGGAGACTTCCTTTCTGCTCAGGTGTCATATGCTATCACTCCTCTTCCGGATCTGGCACATCAATCTCTTGGACAACTTTCTTCGCCGCCTCTTCTTCTGTTTCCCCATACCATTTTGCCCGATATTCTGCAAGAGACATAACCCCCATACTCACATCCTGCCGATCTGACTGCCGCTCTGCCTGTTTATCTTCAATGATGGAATCATCAAAATCCACCACGATCTCTGTTTCCGGGTCGGTTGCCATCCCGATCACATTTCCGAGCCTTGCGATAATCCGAATCAGCTCTTTCAAAACCGGTTCTAGAATCAGTTCATGCTTGTTCACACTCCGGAAAAGATCACTGTTCTCAGATATCACCTGTGTTGCGGTTTGAATGCTCCCATTCTCAAAGCGGTAATGGTTCTGTCCAAATCCGCATTTCATCGATAAAATATTCAAATTATCGTTGATCGCTTTCTCATGTTCTTCCGCCCGTATTTTCATATCGACTGTTTCAAGCGGCTTTCCTCCGTCTTTCAAGTATCCCTCCGGCAGCTGATAAAAGACGACATCATCCGGATCAAAAACCGGATTCCCCAGTATATCGGATCCAAACATTTCCGGCGCCGCAAAAATCCGTTTCTTACCAAGCTGAAACTCATTGATGTAAGAATCATAAATAAGATCGATCCCCTGTAAGACATCGATACTGTTCGCAAAAATAGAAACTCCCATCGGATTATCCTGATCTGAATTATTTACAATGTTCAGCCGGTCGATCACAAACTGCCGTTCAGGTGATCCCGTAAATATCTTTCCAGCCAGCGTTTCAAATCCTTTCAGGTTTTTCCATTCTTCTTCTGGAACTTCCTTACCCTCTCCGCGCGTGCATTCCACTACATGGTTTATGATCACATATTCCCCCTGCTCCAATACATGTAGCTGGATCAATGCGTATTTTTTCGTCCCGATTATCTTCGGGAATACAAATGCACATTCGGAAATATAACCATTTTCCCAGGACAAGGGATAAATATTGCCTGCCGACACATAATTGATCTTCACCGTACCGACCTCTCCTGGAAGAACCTCTCCCGCTTCATCTATCTGCGCCTTGTCCAGATACGGCACATACGCCACGGTTCCGGTATAGGCTTTCCGCTCCTGATAATCATTCCCGATGACAAAAAAATTATTGTCTTCCAGAACCTGCATGACGTATCTGCTTGTAGCTTCATCCTGGATCGTGATCTGCACCCGTTCATTCAACAAAAGATCTGCGATATCTTCTGACAGCTTCTTCGCCATACCAAGACTCAATCTCCTACAAGACACATGCTCTTTTCCGTTGTACATTCGGTAACGGTGCACCTTATTTACATTTCCGATATACCAGCTCTTCCATGTATTGATCCTCGTATAAAAACCGGACTCCACAGTATCATATCCGGCTTTATTCAAGTATTTGATGATGTTCATGTCCTACTCCTCTCTTTCTCCCGCCGGAAGAAAATATTTCAATTTATTCCACAATCCCATGACCAGATATCGCAACGCATCCATACAGTGATCGTTCATCTTCACCGGCTGTTCCTTGCCCCGATCCAGTGCATCCTTGTCGTACTCATACAGCCCAAATTCATCCACCAGGTTCCCTTGCTCCGGAGATACGGATAAAACGCCGTATGTCAGGCATTTTTGCACCCGTGCAATTCCAAGCGCAACCGTATTTTCCGCATCTTTCAGAGAAATCCCATACATCCTGCCTGCCGACGCCCTTTTGATTTCCTCGGAAAGACCTTTCGCTGACGGATCGATGAATACATAAAATGCATTACAGGAATACATTTCGTGCAGCCTATCCGTCATCTGAATAAAAGCTTTTGCATACTCAGACGGAGAATGCTGCTTTCCGGAATCTCTCCCGGAATGATAATACTCCATCAGCCCCTCCAATTGCTTATGGTAAATGTCCAGACCAAACGCCTGATAAGTCGTTGCATTCTGCTGCCCGTAATCCACACCGATCCCGATCAGAGAATATTTTTTCTGTGTAGGTCTCGCCTTATTACGGTCAGAAAACATGTAGTATATCAATTCATCCACACCAATGCTTTCCCCGCCCCATACCCAGCGATACTGCTTTTCGTCCAGTTCACGCATCATTTCAGCTGACTCGATCAAATCTTTCCCGAGCCACGCCTTTGGCACATCCCGGTAATCGGTATGGATATGGACGCAGTCCGGACGTTTTTCCATCTTCTTGCACCATTTGACGATCGGCGCATTCGGATTTTTGGGTGGATTGTAGAGATAAATCATCTGGAATCCGGATGCATTCCCACGAATAAACGTGGCTTCTATGTTCTGCAGCTCATCTTCTCCCTCCCCATCATCGAAAAACTCTGTCAGCTCGTCCAAAATGACTAGCTTAATCGGCTTGTCCTCATCAATGATACCTTTCGTATCATCAATGCCATCTGATCCGGAAAAATAGATGGTGGATCCGGTCTTTTTATAAGTGATCTCCATCGGAGATTTTGTGATCGCAAACTTTTGCTTTGGTATCCCTAGCCGGCTGATCCCACGCAGCATTTCTTTGTACACGGTTTTCCGTAGTTTGTTGTGATGCTTACGCAGCACGACGACGGAACCGTGTGGATCTGATACAACCTGATAGTCCGCCCGAATCGCGGCAAAACTGGATTTTGTCCCTGCTCTCCCTGATGTCAGGATAATATGCCGGATCATTTTATCGTTAAATATCGGCAGATACTTCGGAATGATGATCTCCGAGATCTTCACTTGCCGGCGCATCGTTGACAATTACCACACCATCCTCTCCGCTGTCTTCACTGTACAGATTCCGGATCCGCTCTGTGTTCGCCCGCATCTGTTCAATCCTTGTTTTCTGCTCTTCGGTTGCAAGCTCCCAGTTCTTGTGCAGTAGATCATCGTACCGGTGAATCAACTGACCAAGTTCCTTTTGTGCTCTTGCCTGTGCGCTTAGGAAGTTCGCCTGCTTATCCCAAGCCTGCTGCACTTCCCACTTTTCCCCGACCACGTTGCCATCTTTTCGTTCGACTTTCTCGATTGTCTTATCCTCTGCATCTCGAACGTACATGATTTGCTGTGCCCGGATAATGGCAGCATAGGCGATCTGGATCTGATCCCAGAGGATGTCCAGCGGATCCGTCGGCATCTCCTGGATAATAGAAATGGTCTCTTCCGGAAGATACTTCGAGAAGAAACCGAACTTTTCTGCATTCTTATTTCTCGGCGGTGCACCGTGTCCGACTGCGTTTTTGTTGCCAGGCTGACCGCCATGCTTTCGTTTTTGTGTGCACACTTTTTCTGATTTTGTGTGCACACCTTTTTTATTCCATCCGTACCGGACCTTCCACGATTTCACCGTGTTCAAAGTCACACCGTACTTCTCTGCAATGTCCTTATACTTCATTCCGGACATGTAATCCTGTTCTGCTAATACATAGTTCTGTGCTTCACTCACACCACCACCTTCCAATCTGGCTTATTTTTGAAAGTGGAGCACCCGGGATCGAACCGGGACGCAGGGCGCAACCCTGCACATCTGCCATTGATGATATGCTCCACATAAAAAACGCCCTCCAAACGGAAGACGTTTTTTCGTTTATATGTTTCACAGGGAGGGTTTCGGAAGCCGGTTCCTTTTCCCTGACTTCCGATGCTATCATAATAACACAGGTAATACTGCAGTGGACTGCACTCTTTACGAAATTTTCAAATTTGTTAAAGCCCGTCCATGAAGTTCATACACCCATCGTTCTCCATAATCCATCGCGGATGCAATCTCCCACCAGTTCATCCCCTTTATGTACCGGTAAAACAGCACGTCCCTCTCATCCTCATTCTCAAGCTGCTGAATCCGCCAGGAAATGTCTTTGTATGCCTTTACCTGCTCCACGCCCTCCTGATATAGCATTTCCTCTTTCTCGTGCAGCTCCGCCGCATAACTGGACAGGTCGCCTTGTCCGCTCCCGTGCGGCATCCCGTCATTGTTCACAGACGGATACATCTTCAAGTTCCGGATTTCATCAATCTCCAGTTCGATCCGTTTGATCCGCCGCCCATGCATCCGGTATCCCCGGAGATAACTCTTCTTCCTGTCGTTCTCAAATTTCACGTTATTCTCTTCTAGCCTCTGTCTCACCGGCAATCTCCCCTTTCACTGCATTTGTCCCGTGTTTTCTTGCAACGAACTCATCCACGTCTTCTCTTCGCATCTGCTCTCCTTGCTCCCGGATCAGCACTGATGCCTGATACGGCTTGTGCTGCATCTGCCGCTTTGCCGCCGCGGAGGGATCATGCTCTGCCATCTGCTCAAGCCCGCGCTGCCGGATGCTCTCTGCCTGCTTCCGACGCTGGGCTTCGTTTGTTTTGGTCTTTCTCAATGTATCACGCTCCTTTAATACAATCTCATTAACGGACATTCTTCTCCGCTTCTTCCAGCCTCGCACTCACCGTCTTCATCAACCGTGTCGCCGTATTTACAGTAATGATCACAAATATCATCACATACTTCTTTGATTATTTTTGTCACACTTTTTCTCTCGTCCATCTTCATCTTTCCGCTCCTTTGAATTTTGATTTTATACGCTTGCATTGTTCCATCAAAGTGATATAATGTTTTACATGCAGATATGGTTCATCGGTAGAACGCTAGCTTCCCAAGCTGGAAAGGCGGGTTCGACTCCCGTTATCTGCTTTTTTATTTAGGCTTGTACGGTTCCGGGAGTGGTTGCCATGCGGTTACACTTGACATCGAACCGCTTCCGTGCCAAAATGTGCCGTCATAATATGCCCTGTTTGTACTCCTAATCCCCTTTTTTTGTTTGGCACGTTACTAAGACCATTCTTTCGTCTTCCGGCAACTGCTTCTCCACCGGAATCCAACCATCATTTCCACTCTTCTTTTTCGAGCTCAAATATCCTTCCAATACTGTTATGATTGTTTTTAGCACTTCTATGTTTCTAATACATTTTTCATCATTGTTGGTATATTCTTTACTTCCAACGAAACTCCTTATGTTATCTATCCGGTGTAAACATTCTGCAATATGCTCTCTTATTTTTTCTTCCATATCATCATTGCTAGGGACATTCGTGTTCTTACCATCCCCCATATTTGCGCATATCGCATCCTTAATTGCATTCGCCATATCCAATGCTCCTGCTGCATATCCACTCTCAAACTCAGACAGTAAGCAGTTCTCTTTTAACTTATCAATTTCCTCTAAGATTTTTTCTGTGTTCATATCACTCACTCCAATCCAATCTCTGTCCACACCAAGGACAAAATCTATATCCATCGGCTTTATCAATATCTGATCCACAGATACAGGTCATGCTGTCTTCATCAAACATATTCTGTTCCAGCTTCTTTGCCGTATCTCTTTCTTTCAACCGGTACGCTTCCTCCGGTTCCAGACCGCTGTTCTCGTAGTCTTTCAGCTTGCACAGCGCACCGTATATCTTTTCTTGTGTGTTCTCTGTAATGACCTGCCCTACATAGGTGTCTTTCCACGGCAGACCTTTCACACACCAGTTCCCCTGTTCATCCTGTTCGGTTAATCTTCCCATCTTCTATCGTCCTCTCATCACTCTCAGATAATCCACGACCTGTGTATTGCTCTTTTTGCAGTCTGCAAAACGTTTCCAATCCCCTTCCAGCAAGTAATACTCTGTCGTAACGTAACATCCACCACGCTCTTCCTTTTTCCACCAGTCATCACCTTTTGTATGCTCGGTTTCCTTGACTATGATCATCGAGCCATCCGGAAGCGGATATTTATAATACCGCTCACTAACCTCTGGAACATCTAACCACAAATCCCATTCCGTGTACTTCTCTAAAAATTCTTTTCTCTTCTCATTGTTCGTTAATTCTTCAATTCTCATCTGTATCATCCTTTCCGCAACAGTACCCGACCATCACTCCGATCAGGAACGCTGCCAGTATCAAAATTCCTGTTGCCA
>OBXC01000837.1_pt1 | contig 18446 bp, 19 predicted proteins | sample 1538111 | NCBI WGS metagenome assembly OBXC01 (sample SAMEA2580137, study PRJEB22360) | human gut metagenome | biome: human gut; feature: human-associated habitat; material: faeces | place: Denmark | collected 2008/2010
AGCACATTTTGTTGAAGTTTCTTTATATTTTATTTTATCTAGCACAACAAGTTAAGTTATAATAAAGAGAATGATACTGAATCAGATCTAATCGGATCGTCTCAGATGCGATCCACAGAAGGGATGACAACTATGCAGGCGTACGGAAACTTGATCAAAGAGAATATTGACTATGATAATCTTCTGATCACTCATCCTTTTGAGCAGGAGCTGATCAAGGGGATCTATGAGCTGATACTGGAGACAGTATTGTGTCAGAATGAAGAAATACTGATTGCCAGTAACTGGTATCCGGTTCAGCTTGTGAAAAGCAAATTTTTGAAACTCAGATATTCACATATCGAGTATGTGATCGAATGCCTGAAAAAGAACACTTCAAAAGTCAAGAATATCAAGAAGTATATGCTGGCAGCATTATTTAATGCGCCTACTACGATTGATGGTTATTATCAGGCTGAGGTAAATCACGATATGCCCCAGTTTGCCTGATGGAGGAAAGGAGAAATCATGATAATTTTAAAATTAATTGAAAAACTGATATTGCTGCCGGTCTGGATCATCTTGGCTCTGATCAGCCTTTGCATTAAGCTGACAGTCAATTTATATGGCTTTATAAAAGGGGTTTTTACTTTCCTGCTTATTCTTTTGATGATCGGAACGATTGTCTGTTATCAGGACTGGATTCAGGTGGCGGTACTCTTGTGTATTGAAGCAGCAGCATTCTTGATTTTATTCTGTGGATGCTTTATCGAAGTAACGGTAGATATGTTGAGAGGATATGTGAGCGACAGGCTTTTGTCTTAGAAAGAAGGGTGAATATGGGGTACATACATGAAATTTTAGGAAAAGCAAATATACGGGGAGTTGCAGATTATCTTCTGTTTGGCCTGGGACCGGATGAAGATGACAGGAGTTATGAGGAACGGCTGGATGAAATTTATATGAGATTTGAAAAGGCTGTGGGAAAGTATGATGAAAACCCGACTTCCGAACTGCTGGATCTATGTAATGAACTCAGCAGCGAGACAGCCAGCGTATATACAGAAATAGGACTTCAGACGGGAATTCTTCTGGGTGTCGATATGGCGGCTAACCTCAGGCGTGAAAAAGGTCAGTACAGGCATAATATGGAAATTGATCATGAGGCAGACGAACTTATAAATAAGCTTTATCAGATACAGGAAGGATCGGTATTTCAGGAAGCTTTGAATGATGATAAAGAATTCCAACAAGCAGATAAAGAGTTAAAAATAGTCGTTGAAAAGATGAAGGAGAACTTATCGGCTTGTTGCAGAATGGACGTCATACAGGAACTGTATGATAAATTGGAGCGCATGATTCGGATATGCGGAAAGACGGCATATTGTCAGGGATTTCATGATGCGAACCGGTTATTTACTCTGTAAAAATAAACAGGCTCAACATTCATTGCAAATGGGGAGCCTGTTCATTAGATGATGTGTTCAGAATACATTGTCATCAGGATAATGCGTCATAATATCTTCAACATTGCAATTCAAAATATTACAGAGCTTATCAATCGTATTGACTTCTACATTTTGATTATGCCGTAATCTGTTTAGTTGAGAGCGGTTCATATGATACCGGGTATACAGATCATATTGTGTTATGTTCCGGGCTTTCATAGTTTCCCATAACTTGTCATATTTAATCATTTCAGTAAACTGCTTTCTATAGATTCATATTGCTATACAGATATTATTAGCGTAAAATAAGGGAAACAATAGTGTTCGTATACGGACACTACAGGAGAGTGCGTATATGAGAAAAGTAAAGATAATCCTGCCGATTCTGTTTCTTTTCACCGGCATTCTTTTATATCTGCAGTTTGGCCGGGATGTAGAAGTAATATCCACAACGAGTACAACCAGCGACCAGTTTTATGAACAGGGAATGACAGTAGTTGCCAATAAGCTTATCATTCCTGATAAAGTCGCTTTTGCAGAAAATCTTCTGGATCGGACCAGGCGAAATGATTTCAAAGAAGTTCTTTTTTCTTATGATGTATTAGGATATCCGGACCGGATAAAGATTAAGGTCTATCCTAATAGGATCTGCATGAAATTATGCAGAGGAAGTTGGGATATTGAATATGAAAATGGAGAAATGCGGCTATGAGAATTGTTGGTGGATTGAAGATATACATTGATTGATTTTTAGAAAATAGATATAATCAAACTAACAAATTGGAATTTGTGTAAGCAAAGCGGGGGCTTAAAATGCGTATTTTGGAATATGGCAATACAAATAATCCAACAATAATGCTTGTTCATGGTTTTGAAAGTCCATATCAAATATGGATTGATTATATAGAGCATTATAAAGAGAACTATCATATTCTTGTGCCAATTTTGCCGGGACATGACGTGCAGGAAAAGTCCGAGTTCAATTCCTTTGATGATACTGCAAAAGAGATAGAAAATTATTGTATATCAAAATCTATTAACCATATATACGCAATTTATGGAATGAGCATGGGTGGAGTTTTAGCATCGTATTTATGGAAAAACAAAAGGCTTACCTTTGAAAAGGTTATTTTAGAAAGTTCACCACTTTTACCATTTGGAAAATATATGACTCAAATGCTTATAAAGCAGTACTTGTCTATAACAAAAAAAGCAAGAGAACGAAATCAAAAAGTGGTACGAAACGCAATAAATTCAATGGTAACAGAAGATATGCTGGATGTGTTTTTAGAACTGTTGGATAATATATCAGATGAAACCATAAAAAATTATTTATATGCAGTTGGACAATTCAAACTTCCCTCAGATGTTGATACACCCAATACACAGATTATTTATTTTTATGGTGGAAAGATAAATGAATTTGTTTTTAGAAACGTAGCAAAATATATCAAGAAAAATTATAAAAATTCCATAACTATTTGTTCAAAAGGAAAAGGACATTGTGAGGGCGCATTACTGCACTCAAATGAGTGGATTGCACGACTGGATAAATATATTATCTAGTACTGCAATTCCAGTTTGTTAAGTAGACAAATCCTAAGTTGTCGAATTAGAAGTCAATGAGGTGAGAATAAATGGATAAAGAAAAAAAGAGGAAGTTTCATTTGATGTTATATGGAATTGCCATTCCTGTTAGTTTATTTGCTCTATATACATTTGTCTTTGTTTTTGATAATGGTATCGGGTGGAAAATTTCGTTAATTATTATTGGCTTGGGTTGGCTTATATCTGCTGTCTCCGGGTTTATAGAAAATTTGAAGAAATAGACAAAGCCAAAGTTGTCAGACTGATCCAAAAATCAGGGAGCATATCAAATTGATACGCTCCCGTTATTTTGCCAGAAATCTGCTGTTAAGGCCTACCGGCATATTATAGTGCTGCCCTCGTTTCATGAGACTGTATAGTTTAAAGCTCATCAGTTCAGGAGTGGCATATAGTGAACTGCAGAAGCTGAAATAGTCCAGTTCCTCATTTTTTGATAGATCAGCCACGTCTTTATCGCTGATCAGAAGGTCGGCTGCGAAAAGATTGGCCTGATATTCTGTTTCGTCTGTCATATTGTAAAGACGGTTGTCTGACATGGGGGCCATTTTAAGCTGCTTCCGGTGCAGGACGATGTGTCCCAGCTCATGAGCCGCAACGATCCGCTTCTCTTCTTCTGAAAGGAAACTGCTGAACATGGCGTAGATAGTCTGACAGCTCATAAAGCAGTATCCTTTTAATCTAGCGTATGCCGATGTTTCCCCTACCACTGCCCCCAGCGCTTCCAGAAGTTCAATGGGATCCCTCGTCTTATATTTCCGGATCAGGTCATTCACTTTTTTATTAATATAATCGCTTGTCAAATCAATCACCCCGATCTGTTATCCCGTGAATGCGTATGGATATTACTGCGGATATAACAATACCATAAATGGTGTGTTATAAAATGGACTCAGTTTTCCGCGCCGGATGCATCATCCTGGCGGAGATATTTCTTGGGCGTGAATTTCTTTGCACGTTTCTTTGAATCCAGATAGAGCATCTGGATCTCATCCATGAAAGCCGTTTTATCGTCATCAGTCAGCTCCCCGCCGGCAAACATAGCGGCAGCCTGTTCCAGGATCTGCTGTGCCTGTTTTGCTCCTCTGGATCCATACTGTTCTGCGGCTTCTGTAATGAATGCTTCTCCTTCCGTCATCAGGTAGGAAATATCACATTCCAGTGTATCTGCCAGTTTCTGATACAGTTCGTGCTGTTTGGGATAACGTCCTTCTGCTTCCCAGCCGCGGATAGTCCGTGGAGAAACGCCAAGGGCATTTGCCAGTTGGGTTTGGTTCATGCCTTTTGATTTTCTCAGAGATTTGATTTTTTCACCGAACGCCATAACAATACCTCTTTTCTAAGCAATCTTCATGTATTGCACTTTGATTTCCTGACAAAAGAGGAAATCACTTTCCTAAAAAATCATCTTGCTTCTTGACAACCGGATAGTGGTTGCCTATAATGTGAATCACAAGGAAACGGCAAGTACTTGCCCATAATATAATCGAAATTTCCTGTTTTGTCAATTCTAATTATGGGAAATTGCCGGTTTTAAGACAATTTCTGGAAGAGGAAAGACGGAAATATCATATGAGAAAGAACACAGGCAAGTGGAACCGGAAAGGAAGGCGCTTATGGAACGGCAGAATTACTTTATATGCATTGACCTGAAGTCCTTCTACGCATCAGTAGAATGTGTAGAACGGAAGCTGGATCCATTTAAGACGAACCTTGTAGTGGCAGATCCGACAAGATCAAAATCGACTATATGTCTGGCAATCACCCCGGCAATGAAAAAACTGGGGGTGAAAAACAGATGCAGGATTCATGAAATCCCCGACAACATCCAATATATTACGGCAATGCCGAGGATGCAGCTGTATCTGGATTATTCTGCCAGGATCTACAGCATTTATCTTCGCTATGTTTCAAAGGAAGATATCCATGTGTACAGTGTGGATGAATGCTTTCTGGATGTAACAGAGTATCTTCGTCTGTACCAGATGGATCCAAAGGAAATGGCTGTGGAACTGATGCGCGCGGTTATGCAGGAGACAGGGATCACAGCGACTGCCGGGGTGGGAACAAACCTTTACCTGGCGAAAATTGCAATGGATATCCTGGCGAAGCATGCGGAAGATCATATCGGGGTATTGGATGAGTTGTCTTTCCGCGAAAAGTTGTGGGACCATCAGCCGCTTCGTGATTTCTGGATGATCGGTTCCCGTACAGAAAGGAAACTGGCAGGCTATGGAATTCATACGATGGGAGATCTTGCGTTGGCATCCATTACTTCTGAGGATCTACTCTATAAGATCTTTGGCATTGATGCTGAGTTGATGATCGACCACGCCTGGGGGAGAGAGACCTGCAGGATGAAGGATATCAAGAACTACCGGACAGAAGAGCACAGTCTGTCCAACGGACAGGTTCTTATGAGAAATTATGAATTTGAAGAGGGGGCTGTGATCGCCAGGGAAATGACGGATGTGCTGGTGCTGGATCTGGTAGATAAAGGACTGGTGACAAATTCTGTCACTCTCTGGATCGCATACGACCATCGGCTTGAACATGATCCATCAAAGGGAACTGTCAGATTCGCAGAAGCGACTAATAGTTCTGAGCGGATCATTCATGCAGTGGAGAAGTTGTATCAGAGGATCGCGGATTGCCATACTGGGATCCGGAGAGTGGAAATCTGTGCCAACAGAGTAGTTCCGGAGAACTTTGTTCAGTACGATCTGTTCTCCAATCCGGAACAGCAGGAAAAAGAAAGAAACCTGCAGCTGGCTATACTGGAGATTAAGAGAAGATATGGCAGGAATGCAGTCATGCGTGGCTCCAATCTTCTGGCCTGTTCTACTTACAGGGAAAGAAATAATCAGATTGGCGGCCACCGGGCATAAGGAGGTGATGGCTGTGATGACGGCAGCATACCGTAAAATCATACATTTGCCGCGTCCGACATCCGGGAGAACTCCGATGGCGGTAGAGCGGAGGGCAAAACAGTTTGCTCCATTTGCCGCATTAAAAGGATTTGAGGATGCGGTCAGGGAAAAGGAGATTATCTATGAACCAAGAAGAATTTTATCGGAGGAGAGGAAAAATGAACTGGACATGAAATTAAGGATGCTGAAACCGGGCATGGAGATCCAGGTGGAGTATTTTACCGGGAATCCGTTGCTTCCGGGATTTGGAAGATATCATACAGTGAAAGGGGATGTTGCTTTTTTTGATCCGTCAGTTGGTTTGCGGATCGGAGATACAGAGATAGAGATCCGGGATATCTGTGAGATGTCCGGGGATGTTTTTGAAGTATTGGAAATGCCCTGTTAGAGGGATATCCGCAGAAATCTATGGTACTGTCCGGCGTGTGGGAGCCGGATGAAGGCTGCGGTGGAAGCGGCAGACCGACAAAGCAGGTCTGAAATGAATATCATGTGTGTCCGCGCAGCTTTGGCGCTATTCGGAATGGGCAGCATGAGAGCTCATGAAGCGGATTTGATTTCCCTTGATCCGTTGAGTAATAAATGAAATTCTTATTGCTTGAAGGAGGAACTTATGGGATCAGATAATTATAAATGGCATATTCACTGCCCTGTATGCGGAGCTTTTCTGGAGAAAAGTTCCCAGTGTGATTCGGAGGTGGATTGTAAAAAATGTAAAAGCACACTGGAAGTACTGGTAAAGGAAGATATTGTTTCTGTCCGTCCCATGATCATCAGGGATGAGCAGCTGAAAGCAAGGATGCGGGTCTATGCACAGAGGATCAGATCCGGATCTGGAAAGAAAAAAGAAACAGAATAGAATGAGATATCCGTTAGAGCGGTGAATTTGGCTGGAACCATCAGGACGGCAGCGGATATCAAGAGTTTGTCAAGGAGCTGAACCTGACCAGAATCACTAAGAGCCCGGCAAAACATTTATGGTTGAGACACAGAAAAGAAATTATTTTGTGTCTGGAAATCAATCATATTTGTTTTGCCGGTTTTTTCGTGCGAGAAAATCTGAGCGAAAAAGGAATTTGATACGATAATCATTAGGTTACGAAAAGAAGGTGTTTTCTATGTGAAATAAACATTTTGATTTTATCTTGTAAAGATTATTCCTTTTATTTTGAGTAGTAGAGGGGAAAAAGTATTTGGAGCCTTGGGCTCCCGTTCAAAAAAAACGGGTGAGTCCAGGGCTTATTATAGTGTCTGCATTTTAGGAAATGAAGAAATAGCAAAATTTCCGGGACCACTCGCAGCCGGAAGGCAGAAAGGCGGTCCATATGCTGACATTAAAGGAATTAAAGGAAATGGTAAATCTGACGGAAAATAACGGAAGAGTTCCAACTGCAAAACAGCTGATTGAAAGCGGTGAACAAATAATCGTGAAAGAAGTTCTTGCCAAAGAATCGACTATCAGTGTGTATGCAAACGGTTTTGTACTTTACCGGGCAGGAAAACATTATACAGTTTTCTCGATCAGTGATTGTGGAAATTATGAGTATGAATCAGTGAAGGGGGCTTCTAAAAAATACGGGTCTTCATTTTTCGATAATGAGAACTGGTATGTTCGGTTAATTATGGAAGCAGAAGATCGGTTAGTAGTAAATCAGGAAAGAATTAAATCAAATCATAAAGTATATTCTTATGATCGAATGGTTGAGAAAGGTATAGAGATAGAGTCTGACGAAGAAGATATCTCGGAAAGCTTAGCCAGAAATGATTTTGTTAAGCAAATGATGGAAACGCTTAATGAACGGCAGAAAGAAATGATTTATCTCTTTTATTTTGAACAGTGGAAACAGAAGGATATTGCAGAGCATTTTAATATATCCCAGCAAAGCGTCTCGGATATGATCAGGAGAGTGCTTAAGATTTTGGCTGAATATGTGCAGGAATAAAAATAAAAATTTTTAATTACGTCTTGTGTAAAGGGGCAGGTCACTTATGAAAGGTGAGGGGGTTAAAAACTTCCAGGCACCTTGAAAAGTGAACAGCCTGCCCAGAGTGATACCTGGCTTGAATGTGCATCCTGCGCGTCCTGCCAGAGGAAACGTCCCGGTCATACGGAAGCCGGTACAGGAACGGATCTGGGGAAGAGAACAGGAAAACCTTAAATAAAAATCATTGTCTGATTTCATCATATTGATGACAGCAGAAACAGTGTGGCGGTATGGATTTCTGATTGAAATGAATACCGCCATATTTTTGTGCTGTTATCCCGGCCGGGAAGAAACGGCCGACTGTCCCAGACAGTACAAATGATCAAGGAAAGGAGGATGCGGATGAAGAAAACATAAAAATTGACAGAGGAAATGAAATGCTTTACTCATAAACCAGATTTTAGAAAGGACGAAAAAGATGAGAAAGAAAAGAAAAGCAGCAAGGCTGATCTCTGGCTGCATGGCGCTGGTGTCACTTTTATCAGCGGTTGTATCTCCGATGATGGTTTCTGCGGCAGAATCTCCGACTGAGAGGGTCCCCTATTATGAGGAAGTAAAGGATCAATTGGATATGGATGAAGTCGTGACTGCTCATGATTATGAAGTTACAGTAGGGGCCTCGTTTGATATCAATTGTGATTTTTCCGGAATTGAGATCCCGGACAACAAGAAAGTAAAGGTCACTTTCCAGGAGGCGCTGAATGAGGACGGGGATCCTTTTGCGACAGATCATGAAGATACCTATCAGGCGGTCTATTATGTGGAACCGCAGATGACCAGTCATCCGATGTATCAGATCAGCAGGAACATTACGGTGAAGGAAGTGGCAGCTTCTGAAGAAGTGAAGGATTCCGGAACAGAGGCTTCATCAGGTCAGGATAAGAAAGAGTCGGAACCGGAAAGCTCTGATGAGGAAGGAGAGTCGGAAACACCGGCTGAGATGCATTCAGAAGAGGAATTTGACAAAGCACTGGAGAGGTCAGAAGACAGTGGATGAAGACAGTGGACTGACGCTGGGCGAAGTCCTTTTGCAGGCGGCGGACCAGGGAGTGGATATCCAGAGCCTGGAAGTCGGGGAAAGCGTGACTTTTACAGCACAGGCTCCTCGGGCACGGGCAGCCAGAGCAACGCAGTCTGTGACCATTACCCAGGGAAGTTATTATTACTATGCAGATTACGGGCTTGGATCCTATGTGACTGCTCCATTTACGGTAAAATTTGGGAACGTGTCTGCAACGGCATACTGCATTCAGCCGTCAAAGCCCGGCCCGGGAAGCGGAACATACCAGATCACAAAACTGGAAGGCAAGCAGGAACTGGCCAAGACGATTTATTATGGAACAGAAGCTTCGGGGGCGGCGTATTTCTTTAACAGCCACCATAAGGACTTTTCCGCAGGAAAGAGGTTTATTGTAACACATCTGGCAGCTTCCTATGCGAATGGCAGTAGCGATGCATTTTACGGAACCAACAGCACAGGAGAAGCGCTGGCGATGGAGCTTTATCATTACGCGGTAAGCCAGCCGGAAATTCCCGATGTGGAAATGTCATTTTCCAATTCTAACGTGACGGCCTATGTGGACGGCGGCCAGCAGCGGACAGAAGATATTACGTTTAAGGCGTCGAGCCAGCAGACGATCACAATGGATCTGCCGGACGGCGTGAAGCTTCATAACATCAGCACAGGGAAGACCAGTGCTGCCGGGGCAAAGGTAACGATTTCCGGCGGTACAAAATTTTATCTGACGGCACCGCTGACACAGACGAAAGATGTGTCAGGATCGTGGTCCGCAAAAATGCAGGGAAGCATTACCAAGGATTACTCCGCTTATAAGATCACGACCGGAAGTTCTTATCAGGATATTGCCCTGGTATTCGGAGAAGGCGTAGAAGACGAAAAGTATGTGAGCTTTTCTGTGAAATGGTTGGAGCTGGCCAAGGTAGAGCTCATCAAGGTGGATTCCAGGCATGAGAATGCAAAGCTGTCAGGCGCGGTGTTTGGTATTTACAGTGATCCTGATTGTACAAAGCTGATCACAGAGATGCCGGCAACAGATGAAAATGGATCTTCCATTGCGGAGATCGTAAAGACTCAGGATACGGTATATCTGAAAGAAATTCAGGCTCCGGAAGGTTACCGGCTGAATACGGCAGGTTATAATGTAAAACTGATTGCAAATGATACGGCTTCTGTTACAGTACCGGATCAGGAGCAAATGGGAGAACTGACCATTTACAAAGAAGGCCAGGTTCTGACCGGTGCAGATGTGACAGAAGAAGGAGTGACGTTCCGTTACGAAGACCGCCGTCAGGAAGGCGCTATTTATAACGTCTATGCCGGAGAAGATATTGTAACGGCCTATGGTGCAAAGATCTACAGTAAAGGCGATCTTGTGAAAGGGAACCTGACGACGGACGATAATGGTTCGGCGGTTCTTAAAAATCTGCACCTGGGGACCTATGTGATCCGTGAAGTGCAGGCCCCGGAGAACTTTTACAATGCCGGTGAAGAAAAAACCGTGACACTTTCCTATGCCGGACAGAACGTGGAGACGGTATTCAGCGAGAGTACCTTCCATAATGACAGGCAGAAAGCGGAAGTCTCTGTTTTGAAACAGGATAAAGATACCTTAAATTCCCTGGATGGCGGCGTGTTCGGACTGTATGCTGGAAGCGACATTACAAATGCGGATGGAAATATTGTGGTATCGAAGGGAACGCTGATCGAAATAGCGGTGACTGGAGAGGATGGACAAGCTGTATTTACAGCAGACCTGCCCATTGGATTTTCCTATGATATAAAAGAAATCCAGGCTCCAGACGGATATGTGAGAAATCAGGAGGATGTATATTCCTTTACTTTCTCTTATACCAATGACAGCGAAGCGAAAGTAACATTTACCCATACTTTTACCAATGAGAGGGTAAACGCCACGATCCGCCTGCAGAAAAAAGACGCAGAGACGAACCAAGCAATCCCGCAGGGAGACGCTACGCTGAAAAATGCAGTCTATGGCCTGTATGCCCGGAAAGATATTGTTCATCCGGACGGGGCAACCGGCGTGATCTATAAAGCCGGTGACAGGGTGGCAACGCTGACCACGGACGAGAACGGGGAAGCGTCTGTAGAAAACCTGTATCTTGGGGAGTATTTTGTCAAAGAGATCACGCCTCCCGTGGGGTATCTGGTAGATGCGAGTGAACATGATCTTGTGTGTGATTACGAGGGTGATCTGACCGCTACCGTGGAACGGCAGTGCGTATCACTGGAACAGGTAAAGAAACAGCCCTTTGAGATCATCAAGGCAGCAAATAACGGGGAAACGGATGCCGACTTGCTTTCCGGAGCAGGGTTTACAGCATATCTGCTTTCAGATCTGACTGTTAAGGAAGACGGAAGCTATGATTTTGATTCCGCAGAACCGGTGGTGATCGGAGAAAACGGAGCGACGGAGATGTTTACGGATGAGAAAGGCTACGCCTGCAGCATTGCCCTTCCTTATGGTACTTACCTTGTGCGGGAAACAACCACGCCCCACAATTACAAACCGGTGGATGATTTTATCGTGCGGATCACGGAGCATAATCCAACCACGCCACAGATATGGCGGGTGCTTCTTGATAAAGCATTTGAAGCGAAGCTGAAGATCATCAAGCAGGATGACGAGACGAAAAAGCCGGTGCTTCACAAAGGTACAGAGTTCCGGATCTATGATCTGGACAATAAAGAATACGTTGAGCAGGTAACAACGTACCCTACGACGACGGTTCACAAGACATTCTTTACTGACGAGGAAGGCTACCTGATCCTGCCCCAGAACTTAAAAATCGGGCATTACCGGATTGAGGAAGTGACAGCGCCTTACGGCTATACGCTGAATGAGAATTATTTTGAGATTGCAGTGGATTCCGATACCGCTTACCAGATTGACCCGGTATCCGGGGATGTGGTGATCGAAGCAGTCTATGAGAACCATCCGGTAAAAGGAAAACTGAAAATTGTAAAACAGGGCGAAGTGCTGGACGGTTTCAGCAAGGATTTTGTCTACGAAGTGGAGAATCTGGCGGGCGCAGTCTTTGAGGTGTACGCTGCGGAGGATATTTATACCGCTGACTTCCAGAAGGACGCAGAGGGGAAACGCATCTTGGAGTATGCTGCCGGCGAGCTGGTGGGAACGGTGACTACGGATGAAAACGGGGAGGCATATCTTTCTGATCTTCCTCTTGGCAGTTACAAGGTTGTGGAAGTTACCGCTCCAGAAGGCTTTGTGCTGAACGGGGAAGCGCAGACAGTGACTTTTTCCTATAAAGATCAGGAGACGCCTGTGATCGAACAGGAAACTGTATTTGAAAATGCACGCCAGAAAGTAGAAGTATCCGTGGTGAAAAAGGATGCCGAGACACAGGCAACCGTGGAAGGCGCAGTCTTTGGGCTGTATGCCAAAGAGGATATTCTGGCACATGGCGAAGTGATTGTGAAAGCGGACACGCTGATCGGCAAGGCACTGTCTGATGAAAACGGGAAAGCTGTCTTTATGAATGATCTGCCGTTTGGACGATACTATATCAAAGAAGAAGCCGCACCGGACGGGTATGTTTCTTCTGATTATGTGGTAGAAGTGACTGCAGAGTATCAGGGTCAGGAGATCCCGGTGGTGGAACTGTCCTCTGTCTATGAGAATGAGCCGACAAAGATCGCTGTGAAAAAGACAGACCTGACCACCGGCGTGGAGCTGGAGGGCGCAAAGCTGACCGTTCTGGATCAAGACGGGAATATCGTAGACAGTTGGACTTCCGTGAAAGGGGAGGAACACCTGATTGAGCGGCTGACGGTGGGCGAGACTTACACGCTCCGGGAGGAGCTGGCCCCTTATGGGTATCTGAAAGCGGAAGAAATCACTTTTACTGTGGAGAATACAGCGGAAATCCAGAAAGTGGAAATGAAAGACGACGTGCCGACGGGAACGCTGATCATCAATAAGAAAGGCGAGTTCCTGGAGGATGTGACACTTGCCGATACCATTGGCGGCTGGATCAGCCATCTTTTTGAATATATCACCGGCGCATTAAAAGACGTAACCTTTGAGGTATACGCCCTGGAGGACATCCAGGCGGCTGACGGCGAGAGTGAGGATTATTACAAAAAGGACGAACTGATTGCCACGATCACCACGGATGAGACAGGGATTGCGAAGCTCTCTGATCTTCCTCTTGGAAGATACTATGTGAAAGAAAAAGAGACAGCGGAAGGCTATGTGCTGGACGAGGAGATCCGGGAGATTGACCTGACCTATGTGGATCAGGACACAGCGGAAGTCACCTGGAATGGGGACTGGCAGAATAACCGCCAGAAGGTGGAAGTCTCTGTCCTGAAAAAAGAAAAGGATACTGACCGGGTGCTGGAGGGCGCTGTATTTGCCCTTTCTGCAAAAGACGACATTACAAATAGAGACGGGGATGTGGTTCTGGAAGCGGGAACCGTGATCGAGGAAAAGGCAACCGGGGAGGACGGGACACTCCTCTTCGAAGCAGACCTGCCTATTGGTTTTTCCTATACGGTGAAAGAAACTTCCCCGGCCCCGGGATTTGCTACCACAGATGAGGTACAGGAGTTTACCTTTACGGCAGAATCTTCCGACAAAGCGGCAGTTTCTTATGAATTTATCTTTGAGGATGAACCGACCGTCTTTGAATTTACCAAAACCTCCCTGACAGGTGGAAAAGAAGTGGAGGGGGCGAAGTTGACGGTAGCGGATGAAAACGGAGAAGTTGTGGATGAATGGGTATCCGGCAAAGAGCCGCACATCATCAAAGAGCTGGTTGTCGGACAGACTTACACGATGACGGAAGTGCTTCCGGCTCCGGGGTATGTGACGGCGGAGAGCATCCAGTTTACCGTGGAGGACACTGCCGAAGTCCAGAAGGTCGAAATGAAAGACGATGTAACGAAGGTGGAGATCTCTAAGACGGATATTGCCGGGAACGAACTTCCGGGGGCGAAGCTGACAATCCTCGATGAGAATGGCGAGGTGATGGAAAGCTGGACCTCCTCAGAAGAGCCGCATTATATCGAAATGCTTCCGATTGGCCGTTACATTCTCCATGAGGAGTCTGCGCCAGAGGGATATCTGGTGGCTGAGGATATAGAGTTTGAGGTGAAAGATACTGGTGAAATCCAGAAAGTCGTGATGAAAGATGAGGCAGCTCCAGAGGAAACACCGGAAGAACCGCAAAATCCGGTTGGGACAGATGCTCCGAAGACAGGAGATGATACGAATCTTTTATTCTGGACGGCACTGCTTGGCATTGGACTTTGCGGAACCGGCGCGGCATTTGTGATGATAAGAAAAAGAAGATAAAGGAAAGAGAGCAGGCGTTTACCGTATCGGTAGGCGCCTGCGGCTGTTTTTGGAAAGGATGCAGGGATTATGGAAAAAGCAAAGTATGTGATCGATCCGAAGGCGGCACTTCCAGGACGCATCTACCAGAAGGACAAACCATGGTCCTGTGCATATTGTTACTGGTGGGGAAAAGCCGGATGCACAAAGAGCGAGTGCTGGTACCTGGAGCCGGCGAAACAGGAGAAACCGAAGTCTGATGTATCGAAAAACTGTAAGGATTGTCCTTACGGGAAGCATCTGCCGTGTATCGGATATTGTATCGCAGAAATCTATCGGGAATTGAAATCTACAGGAAGGAAGGTGGTTGATTGCAGGATGAAGTAAATGAGAAAACAATTGCGCTGTGTGTACAGTGCGGCCGTATGACGGCTAGTGTTCTGAAAGCTGCTATGTGGAAATATCTGAATGAGAAAGAACGACATAAGCAAAAAAAGGTCCAGAGACGCCAGGCGGTGAAGAATGGCCGTGCTCAGGAGCGGAGCAGGGCAAAAGAACGCCGAAAGCTGGAAAAAAAGCAGCCTCACGGGAAGCAGACGATGAAGCAGCTGATGGCGAAAGGCGCCCAGCTTACGAATATCCTGATCACGGATGATAATATAAAATCTTTTGACCGGGTTGCCAGAAAATATGGGATTGATTACAGCCTGAAACGTGACAGCAGCGTCAGCCCGCCAAAGTATATGGTGTTCTTTAAGGCAAAAGACGTGGATGTGATGACAGCAGCTTTTAAAGAATATACAGGGATTACGCTGAAAAAATCAAGAAAACCGTCTGTCCGGAAGAAATTGCAGAAAGCCATGCAGAGGTTGGCAAAGCACCGTGAGCGTGTAAAAACCCGGCAGAAGGACCGGGGGCAGGAACGATGAAGGAAAAGTGGACCAGGATCCTGGTACTCAATCTTCCTTATTTCATCATGTTTTACCTGGTCAACCGGGGTGCCTGGTTGTTCCGGCATTGTATCGGGGACAGTCAGATAGAAAGACTTGGCGTTATGCTGATAAATTTTTCGCTGGCGTTCACGCATTTTCTGCCGAGCATTTATTTTACGGATCTTCTTGCGGGAACTGTAGCTGCAGTGTTTTTGAAACTTGCAGTTGTGTACCGGGGAAAAAATGCAAAAAAGTTCCGGCACGGAGAAGAATATGGCTCCGCCCGCTGGGGGACTGCGGAAGATATCAAGCCGTTTATGGATCCGGTTTTTGAGAATAACATCCTCCTGACGCAGACGGAACGGCTGACGATGAACAGCCGGCCGAAGCTTCCGAAGTATGCCAGGAATAAAAATGTGATCGTGATCGGTGGATCCGGATCCGGAAAGACCAGATTCTACGTAAAACCGAACCTGATGCAGATGACCCGGAAAGTCTCCTATGTAGTGACAGATCCGAAGGGAACCATCATAGTGGAATGCGGACGGATGCTGATCCGGCATGGGTATCGGATCAAGGTGTTCAATACGATCAATTTCACAAAGTCAATGCATTATAATCCGTTCCATTATATCCGTTCTGAAAAAGATATCCTGAAACTGGTCAATACCATTATCGCGAATACAAAAGGTGAAGGAGAAAAAGCCACAGAGGATTTCTGGGTGAAAGCAGAGCGTCTGCTTTATACAGCATTGATCGGATATATCTGGTACGAAGCCCCGGAGGAAGAACAAAATTTTTCTACATTGCTGGAATTCATTAATGCCAGTGAGACCAGAGAGGATGACGAGGAGTTTAAGAATGCGGTGGACGAACTGTTTGAGGAATTGGAAGCAGAAAACCCGGAACATTTTGCTGTCCGGCAGTATCGCAAATATAAGCTGGCGGCCGGCAAGACAGCTAAGAGTATTCTGATCAGCTGCGGAGCGAGGCTGGCACCTTTTGATATTGCGGAACTCAGGGAACTGACCAGTTACGATGAGATGGAACTGGATCTTCTTGGAGACAGGAAGACGGCAATGTTCGTGATCATTTCTGATACCGACGACACGTTTAATTTTCTTGTCGCGATCATGTATTCACAGTTGTTCAATCTGTTATGTGACAGGGCGGATGACTTATACGGCGGGAGGCTTCCGTATCATGTGCGGCTTTTGCTGGACGAGTTCAGTAATATTGGGCAGATCCCGAAATTTGACAAACTGATCGCCACGATCCGAAGCAGAGAAATCTCTGCTTCGATCATCCTACAGTCCCAGAGTCAGCTGAAGACGATCTACCGGGATGCGGCAGAAACAATTCTTGGCAACTGCGATACCGTCTTGTTCCTTGGCGGGAAAGAGAGCAGTACATTGAAAGAAATCTCAGAGACACTGGGGAAAGAGACGATTGATCTTTATAATACCTCTGATACGAGAGGGCAGAATCCGTCTTACGGGATGAATTACCAGAAGACCGGTCACGAACTGATGAGTCGGGACGAGCTGGCAGTAATGCCGGGAGATAAGTGCATCCTGCAGTTGCGCGGGGTGCGCCCGTTTTACAGTGATAAGTTTGATATCACGAAACACAGGCGTTACCGGGAACTGTCAGATTTTGATAAAAACAACGAGTTCCATATCGAAGAGTATCTGGAACACAGGCTTGTGCTTCCGCAGGAGGAAGCTTTTGAACTTTATGAGTATGAACTGTCGCCGGAAGAGATTGAAGCGGCGGAAAAGGAGGTGATGGAAGATGTAGGATGATGTGCATATAGCTGACGAAAGAATAAGCTTTTGTCTGGATGCGTAGTATTCTGCCCCTGAAATTCAGGCCAGAAGAATAAATCAGATATCGATTTTTAGTTTTGGGACCGTCCGTATGGACGGGTTTTTTTATGGAGGAAAACCATGGAAATTCATATCAGGTCCCCGACCAGGGGATACGGATTTATGGCCTGAATAAGAGGGAAAGGAGAGAAAAAAGCGCTGACAGGCTGAAAAAAAGGCGCTTTTGTCAGTTGTGCGTATATGGGTTTTTTTACAAGCGCTGTTAATATCCTTCAGACATTAGTGGTCGCGATCGGCGCCGGTCTTGGCGTATGGGGCGTGATAAATTTGATGGAAGGATATGGAAATGATAACCCGGGCGCTAATGCTCATGTGCGGTAAAGTAACATAAAAACTTGATAGATAGCAGCTCCCTATTCCACCACATAGAAGTGTGATAAAATAAAAAAATACTATTGACTCTCCCGTAGCGTAACGCTTTACGATTGAATTGAAAGGAGAAAATAATGAAAACTGTAAAAGATGTATCGGAGATAACTGGGATAAGTATAAGGACGTTGAGATATTACGATGAAATCGGTTTATTAAAACCAACGAAATTGACCGAAGCTGGTTATCGACTTTATGACAACAAAGCAGTAGAAAAGTTACAAGAAATTATGTTCTTTAGAGAATTAGAAATCCCATTGATAGATATTAAAAAAATCATGGATAACCCTAATTATGATAAAGAACAGGCTTTATTGACTCAAAAGTCCTTATTGGAGCAGAAACGAAATCGGCTAAATGGGATTATTGAGTTAATAACGGACGTAATGAAAGGAGTTAATACTATGAGTTTTGGAGCATTTAGTAACGAAGAAGTACAGAAAATGGTAAACCATACTTTAGAATGTATGTCAAAAGAAAGCCTTGATAAGTTGGTGGAAGAATACGGTAGTATAGAGAAATGTAAAGAGCATTTGGCTTCTGGCTTTGCTAATGAGCAGGCAATAGTAGACTTATTGAAGTGGTACGGCAGTAAGGAAAAGGCAATGGAAGCGGTCATGCAGTCAACTGGAAATGCAGAAGAAATAGTGCAGGGACAAGATAAAAACGCCAAAATATATGAGCTGTTTATGGAGGCAAAAAAAGTCGGTAATATGGATATGGCACATTCCGCCGTTGAGATGCTTGCAGAAAATTATAAAACAATGTTTATGCTTGACAATGCAAGAAATATCCTGATTGATTTAGCAAAAGAATATTCATCTAATGAAAAATTAGCTGAGATTACAGATAAACAATATGGGGTAGGGTGTGCGGAATATGTAGCTAACGCAATTAAAGTTTATTATGGGATTTGATAAATGAAAATCCTAATCCCCCAGCTATGCTGGGGAGAATGGAGTAAGCAGTAG
>OBXC01000847.1_pt1 | contig 18170 bp, 15 predicted proteins | sample 1538111 | NCBI WGS metagenome assembly OBXC01 (sample SAMEA2580137, study PRJEB22360) | human gut metagenome | biome: human gut; feature: human-associated habitat; material: faeces | place: Denmark | collected 2008/2010
GATAAAACGTGCTTTTTTGCCAAATTTAAGGCTTTTTTAGTGCCTTCTCTACTTGTTTTGATGCAAACGAGAGTTAATTATCAAGGAAGTTCACATTAATAGTAGATGCCAAACTGTCAATTCCACATCGTAAGTCGGTATATCCTGTGGCAATAAAAATTTTTTCAAATCCAACAACATCATTAAGCATGGAGAAGACCTCCAACCTTTTTTAGAAGTTCTTCCGTAGCTGTGTTTGATATCTCAATTGAAACAGAACCTCTTCGGATAATAACATCCGGTTTAAAAGGATTAGCAGATGTACTTGCATGATCAGTCATTTTAATTTCAATGAAATCTGTAGTTGTTGGAACTGAAGTCTCTTTGACAGCAAGTGTTAAGGTATTCTCTAATGTAGTGAGATATGCTTCTTCTCGGAGAATTCGTTGCCAGTAAAAAATGATTTATCTGAAATACCATGCTCTCGACACCAAGTCGTTTTTGGCATTCCACTAGCAAGACATTCTTTGATGATATTTGTCCATTGTTCACACCGAACTTTATGAGTTATTTTATCCATGAGATTATCCTCCTCTAAAAAACCTTAGATTTTTTTAAGTAATTATCTCATGAAAACTAGCAAAAATCTTGGTACCTACTATTTACCGTTTACGGTTCATTAACTTATTATACTATCTATTCTATTTTTGAAAGCCATAATCTTAAATATCAAATATTTCCTAGGTATTTTATAATAACTCTTTTTGGGACATATCTAATGCTGCTTCAATTACTTTATCCATATCATAATACTTGTAATTACCAAGTCTTCCACCGAAGATTACATTCGGTTCTTTTTCAGCTAGTTTACGATATTTTTCATATAACGTATTGTTTTGTTCATTATTAACTGGATAATATGGCTCCATTCCTGCACTCCATTCAGAAGAGTATTCTTTAGAAATAACTGTTTTTTTCTGTTTACCAAACTCAAAATGTTTATGTTCAATGATACGTGTATATGGAACTTCTCTCTCTATATAATTAACCACAGCATTTCCTTGATAATTATCCGTATCGAGAACTTCTGTTTCAAAACGCACTGATCGATATTCCAAAGTCCCCAATTTGTATTCAAAATATTCATCAATCATTCCAGTAAAGACTGTTTTTTTTGCGATATGGGGATTTTCTTTAATAAATGAAAAATAATCTGTATTTACTTTCACATCAATGCCATCTAACATTTTTTGTACAATCTTAGTATATCCTCCAATCGGAATTCCCTGGAAACGATCATTGAAGTAATTATTATCATAAGTAAAACGAACCGGAAGACGTTTGATAATAAAAGGCGGAAGATCTTTACAATCCCTTCCCCATTGTTTTTCAGTGTATCCTTTTACTAACTTTTCGAATACGTCTTTACCAACTAAAGATAATCCTTGTTCTTCGAGATTTTTAGGTTCATTAATTCCAGTTTTAGCCACTTGTTCTGCTATCTTATCCTTAGCTTCCTGTGGAGTGTGAATATTCCACATCTTGCTAAAGGTATTCATATTAAATGGTAAATTGTAAAGTTCATCTTTATATATCGCAATAGGAGAATTAATATAGTTATTAAACTCAGCAAATTGATTAATATAATCCCATATTCTTTTGTTTGATGTATGAAAAATATGAGCTCCATACTTATGTACATTAATCCCTTCAATTTCTTCACAATAAATATTACCTGCTATATGATCTCGTTTATCAATTACAAGGCATCTTTTTCCTGCCTTTTTTGCCTCATAAGCAAATACTGCACCGTATAAACCAGCTCCAACTATAATATAATCATATTTCATCTTTACATCTATTCCTTTCGATTTATTTAGGAATAATAATATATTTATTATTTTCCTAAACTTATTTTTTATGATTCTTCTGCGAAATTTTTATGTGCTAGAAATTATATAAACACAAAACAATTACCTAATTTTAGAGATAACCATCTTATCAATATACAGAATTATTTTTATGATAGTTGTCCCATTATTCAACAATTGTTAGTTTATACTATTTTTTCGAAATTCTATTTTAAAATTATCCATGATTGTTTATTTGGCGATATATTTGAAAAATATATTATTTTCAATATCTCCACAAAAATTTCCTTCACTCAAAATAATTTCGAATTCCTTATCTTCTTCATATACAACTTCCTCGTTTCGGATACGTTCATTTGTTTTTGAAATCGTTCTCGTAAATTCGAATAATGGTGTTATACTTCCAATTGCTAAAGCTAAAATCAATGCTTTAAATATAAGTATGTCCTTAGTAAGATATGCATTTCTTAAAGTATCCATAATGATTATCATTAAAATAAATAATGCTGGAATTGATGCTCTCATACAAAAATCATTGCTACTACCAACATGTATTGGTGGAATAATCACTAACAACAAACAAATAAAATAAAACAAATAGTTTTTCTGATTATACTTATATACCAATAAAATATAAATTCCAACTTCAATAATCAAGAAAATCACATATTTCGGCAAACTATTTTGCATTTGTGCATTTAATCCTGCTTGATTTACCATTCCTCCTGATGTATTAGTCAGTAAATATAGTGCTGAAAAAATCCCAATTATACCTCCGCCTAATACATTTTGTAAAGTAAAAGTATCTCTTACTAGACAATCGACATATCCATTTTTTTTGAACACACTTTTTTGTCTATTTGGATACGTTCTAGTCAAACAAAGAAATGCTGTAATTAAAGCTAAGCCAATACTGGGAAGAGTACTTGTTATTAACCCACATGCTAATATAAACACCACATTTCTATTATTTTTCTGCATTAAAATTACAATCGTACCAAGCCAAATAGGAATCGCTTGATTAAAAACCCAAAACAGTTGTGTTGTCATACTCGAATATTGGTATGCAGTGCCCCACCACTCTAAATGAGTTGTAACATCTATTGAAAAAATATTTGTACCGATAAGATGTTCGCCTATAATATCCAACCCACTAAATAAAATAAAGACTGCAAGTGGCCACAATTCTAGTTTTTTATTTTTAGCACAAATCAGATAATATACAAGACCAATTCCTAATAAAGCCCATACAGCTTGAGCATAATATCCACAACGCAATCCTAATATTTTTCCTACAATTGCAGAAGGCAACCAAAAACCAATATAATAAATTAATCCTGTTTTTGAAACGCCAGGCATTTTACTTTGAATAACATTTTCATTGATTACAGGCCAATTATTTTCTACTAGCATATTAAACAAACCGTTTCTATATGCATGATCTGTATTTTGAAATACAAATTTCCCAATCCCTGAATAGTAGACCCAAATTGCAATAACACCAATAATAAACAAAATTTTTATAAGATTTTCTCTATTAAACTCAGGCATCCATAGCCTCGGAGATTCTTTTACTACTTTTATAAAACAAATTAATATGCATACTATAATAGGTATAGAAAAATATGGTTTCATCCATCCTATTGCAAAAATAAAAAAAGGTAATAATAAGTATGCATAAGAAAGACTCAATAAAATCTTTGAAGTTTTATGATTTTCCATTTTTTCAAATTCCTTTCTCTGCTAACGCACTATTTTTTTTGCAATTTTAAATAAAAATGCAAATACTGGATACACTACAAATTTAGTTTTTCGTAATAATGTAATGGTAAAATAATTGTTAGCTTTATAAATATCGGAAGAAATTTCTTTAAGCCAATTATCAAAACGTACCATTTCTTTTTTATATTTAGAACTTACTTTAAAACTTAATAAAGTACTATAATATCCGCCAATAAAAGCAGAGATATTAATAGCATAGAATTTTCTTAAATTTGGTACAATTTCATCTCTCTTTTGCGAATAAAAAAGAGAAAGAAATTCCGAAACTTCCTTATATTGAACAAGATTTTTTTGTCTACTAGATATCGAAACGCTTTGTCCCTCTCTTCCTGATAAATATTGATATACATCAAATTCTAAAAACATAAATTTTTTTGCATAAAGTACTGAATAAAAAACAAATTCTAAATCTACATAAAAATGATGTTCATGGCATGTCACATTATTTTCTCTTAAAATGGATGTTTTTATAAAATAATTATGCATAAGTAATCTAGGGATTTTTTGAAAATATTCACTTACATTCAATTCTATATTGGCAGGTACCCCTTCAATATTTTCATGAGAAAATATTACTCCTTTTTCATCAACAACTGCACAATTTGCCAAAAACATATCAATTTGCATATTTTTCTTTATTGTGTTAACTAAACAAATAAAATTATTTGTATCGACCCAATCATCTGCATCAACGACCGCAAAATATTCTCCTTTTGCAACTGTAATACCACTATTAATGGTAGAACCATGTCCTCCATTTTTTTTATGTACTACGGTAACACATTCTGGGTTATTTGCAGCAAATTCATCGGCTATTAGCGCTGTATTATCTGTTGATCCATCATCAACAATAATAACTTCAATATCATTTTTAATTCTTTCATCTAAAAATGTTGGAATTCCTTTTTTTAAGAATTTCTCTGCATTATATGACGGTACAACAATGCTTAATATTTTATTTTCCATTATAAAACTCCTTTATTTTTTCTTTTCATTAAATTTATAATATTTTCTAACACATTCATTATTTCTGGTTCTTTCACAAGTATTAATGTAATTCCATAAATAAAAAAGAATAATAGCACTGAAATCAATATTATAATTATATCTGTGCTGATTATAAATTTTTTAATAATAACATTGCTTATAAATCCAGCCAAAAAACAAGCTATAAACATATTTTTATAATTAATTTTTTTATATACAGATACAACATATTCCCTTGTTGCCCAAAATTGTACTAAAAACACACATAACTCTGCTATAAGCGTACCAACAGCTGCTCCATATGCTGCATACTTCGGAATTAGTATTGTATTTATGGCAATATTTACACATGCCCCCAATATTTCTGAATACAATACCCAATTTTCTTTTCCCAAAGGAACCAACATTTGTATCCCCATGATATTTGTCATACCTATAAAAATAATTGTTGGCATAAGAACCTGCATTATAGGAATAGCTTCCAAAAAAGCTTTTCCAGAAATTAAAGAGATAATAGGTTTTGCAAATAGCATCGAATAAATAGCTAAAGGCACCGCTAAAAGTAATATACAATTCAATGCTCTTGAAGTAATACGTTTAAATTCGTCAGTCATACCTTGTGACAAATAATATGATACACGCGGAAGTAAAACACTTCCCAAAGACGAAACAACTGCAACTAAAAGCATTTTAATTTTTACAGCAGCATCATAATATCCCATTTGTATATCATTTGTTAAAAATCCCAACATAACAACATCTAGATTAGTATATATTGTTGTTGCTACTGACATTGAAAAAAAAATCGAAATTGGTTTTAAATGTTTTTTTATGCTATATGTATATTTAGAATTTGGCTTTAAATCAACATATTTTCGTAATGAAATGAAATTCCATAAATAAGAACCAGATGAAGCAATAATTGTAATAGCACCATAAAGAACAATATCTTCTTGTCGATGTATTAAAATGAAAGTTAAAGCTAACGCAAGTGCTTTCATCACAATTGAACGTATTGCTATTTCTTTATATTCTTCAAGTGCACGATATACCCATTCAGCTCCAATTACATTTAAAAAAATCATAGAACTCATGACAGCAAACAAAAATTTGTTTTCAGATAGTTCAGGAACATTAAAAAGCGCAATAATAAAAACACTATACATAACAATACTCATAACAATATTAATCAATAGTATTTCCTGTACTGTCTGCGACAGCTTTTCTTTATTGTCACGAACAATGGCACATGCCCTAATACCATATGTAGGAACACCTAACATAGCGAACATTGTAAAATATGTTAAAACAGATGTAGCAAAAGATATTTTCCCCATACCTTCTGGCAGTAATATTCTAGAGACATATGGTGTCATCAAAAAAGGTAAAATATATGCCGATCCCATCAGAATAATATTCATCAAGAAATTTTCTTTAATTGTCCTTGTTTTTTTCAAAATTAATCCTTTCTTCTTCAACCACAAGCGGTTTATGCATCACTCTTGTATTGATATTCATCACATATTCTCCCAACAATCCAATAAACAAAAGCTGCAGGGAGCCAAGACCGAATACCCCTATGATCAATGGCGTCATTCCAACAGGAAAACGATCCCACCAGATCAATTTCATTATAAAATACGCCACTGCCACGATAAAACTCACAGCCGCTCCGATCATTCCGCCGAATGTCGCAATACGGAGCCCCACTTTCGTATAGGACGTGATACTAAGCATTGCCGCATCATATAAGCTATACCAGTTATTATGAGTTTTTCCGGCTCTTCGCTTTGGCTGTTCGTATTCAATTTCTTTTCTCTTATACCCATATTCTGCAACCACTCCGCGGATAAACGGAATCGGATCATCCAATTGACGCAGCAGTTTCACAAAACTTTTATCATAAAGACCAAATCCAGTAAAGTGTTCGATCATCTCTACCGAAGACATTTTCCGGATCATTTTATAATACACACTTCTCAAAAAGTATATAAAGCTGTTTTCCTTGCTGGACGTTTTAATACCGCTCACAATCTTATAACCTTTTTCCCATTCCCTAACAAAAACAGGTATCAACTCTACCGGATCCTGAAAATCACAGCATAATGAAATCGTACAATCACCACTTGTCTGACAGATACCATAATAAGGTGAATTAAACTGCCCAAAATTAGTTACATTTAAAATTGCTTTTATTTTTGAATTTTGACTGCAGATCATTCTCAGTAGATCTCTCGTTTTATCTGTCGAACAATTGTCGATAAATAAAATTTCATAATCATATTCCGGCAGCTCTTTTTGAAACATTTCTACAACAGCCTCGCTGATCGGCACAACGTTCTCTTCCTCGTTATAACAAGGAATCATCACACTGATTGTTTTCATTCTTTCTCTCCCACTCGTTCCTTTTTATACCAGTTGACCGTCTGTCGTATTCCATCTTCAAAAGACGTTTCCGGCTCAAACCCGGTATCTTCTTGTAATGAAGTAATATCAGCACAAAGATGCATCACCTGATTTTCGGCATATGGAACAGCCCCAAAATGAATAACCGCTTCCGGGGCTGTCGCTTCACGTATCTTTGTTATATATTCATGTAGCGGATATTTTTGTCCGCTTCCAAGACAATACACCGCTCCGTTTTTTCCGTTTTCTCCTGCCAGATAAAAAGCTTTTCCTGCATCTTTGCTAAACAGATAATCCCAGAGTTGCTCCCCTTTTGTTGTTTCTGCGGTTTCTCCTGCTAAAAGTTTGTTGATCGTTGACATTACCATTGTATTTGGTCCGTCGCAAGGACCATAAATACTCAGCACACGGATCCAGATATGTTCCATTCCAAACTGTTGACACCTCAAGCGGCTCATCATCCCGGCACACCATTTTGCCATTCCATATCCATTTTCCGGCCAAACCGGAGTATCTGGGCGCAAAATTCCCTCGACACGACCATATTCTGCCTGCGATCCGGCTCCAACAAACCGCCTGCAGCCTAACATATGCGCCGCCTCCACTGCATCTAATGTATAACGGATGTTTTTTTCCTGGATCGAAGTATCATTCCGCCCTGTTCCGATCGTTCCTGCCCATCCAAGATGATAAAACACATCACATGAGGGAAGACCAATCTCTGAAAGTATCTTCAAATTTGACAGATCACATTTTACAATTCGGACCAACGGATTTTTCGGGATCCTCGATATCCGATTTGACGTTGGATTGCAAACTGCGATCACTTCAATCTGCTCCTCAATCATCTGCTGGATCAATGCAATTCCGATCGCACCAGTTGGTCCTGTTATAATCACTCTCTTCATTTTTTCATACCAGTGTTCTATTTTTTTGTAATACATGGGATAAACATATTTCCCTGCAACTCTTCTTCCGGCAAGAATGGCGCAAGATCTTCCAACGGTGGACTGAATAGCGAACCATCGGGCAACCTTTTTGTCGCGCTTTTTGGTTCAAAGAACTGTTCCGGTGAAACAAAAATCTCACAGAAAACAGCGCCCTCTTCTTTCAAAGTATTTTCCACTGCCATTTTCATCTCTGCATTACTGTGTGCCGCATAATATGGATAGCCAAAAGCAACAGCCAGTTTTTCATAAGACGGAAAACTCAAGTCTCCACTTTCCGGTCCGATTCCTATTTTCGTATGATTCCCAAACAAATTCGTCTGAGTCTGACGGATAGAATGATATCCCTGATTATTGATCAAAAATATTTTAATCGGAAGCTGATTCGTAAGAACAGTCTGCAACTCCTGCAGGTTCATCATAATACTTCCGTCACCCTCCAGACAGATCGTCTCTCTACGATCTGCTGCAATACAAGCACCAATAGCTGCCGGAAGACCGTATCCCATACTTGCAATCGCACTGTTAATCAAAAATCTTGCATCTTTTTTAATTTCATAGTTATGACTTCCAACTACACAGGCACTTCCATTTGATACGACTGTCAAACTCTTTTCTTTCAGCTGATTGCTTAAATAATTCACAAATGCATACACATTCGCATATTTTCCATCCTCTTCCCAGTGTTTCGGCTGTGTAACCGGATAAACTTCTTTCCAGCGTCTGCAGACTTCAATCCACTCTTCTCCGGAAAATAATGGGGCTACTTCCTTTTCTAATCGCTCATTTATCTGAGAAAAGAAATCTTTTGCATCTCCGCAGATCGGAACTTCCACATGAAGCGTTGTCTTTTTTAATTCTGCCGGATCGATATCTACCATGATCACTTCAGCTTCCCGAGCCCAAGTCTGCCAGTTATATCCCACCTGGCGAATGGAAAGACGATTTCCGACTGCTAGCACCAAATCTGCATTCTGTACTGCAAAGTTTCCCGGACGATCTCCCATAATCCCGCCACGTCCTACATAAAATGAATGTTCTGATTCAATCGCATCAATAGAATCCCAACAGGTAACAACCGGAATCCCCAGAAAGTCCACTGCTTTTCGGAATTCTACATATCCTCCTGATAAGCGGATCCCATTTCCGGCATAAAGCACCGGACGCTTTGCCTGTTTTATTTTTTCGAGAACCTGTCTGATCAGATCCGGATTGATTTTTTTCGGTGCGGTTGTATCTAACTTTTCTTCATTTTCTGCCTGAGGATCAAATCCCGGCAATTCGTCCGTTTCTATCATACAGCCTTGATAATTTACCGGAATATCCACCCAAGAGGGACCTTTTCTCCCCGTCATTGCCAGATAATATGCTTTTTCCAAGGCATATCGAATCTGATTCGGCTCCTCGATCATTGTTGCATATTTACACATACAACTAATTGATTTTGTAATATCAAATTCCTGATCACCTACGGCACGAAGCGGAAGTCCGTCAGTGAATTGTTCCATATATCGGGCTGTTGTATCATAGCGTACCTGCCCGGAGATCACCAGCATCGGAACCGAATCCAACCATCCGCCTACTACACCTGTGATCGCATTCGTCCCGCCCGGTCCGGTAGTTACACAGAGTGCAGCAATTCGATTATCAATCCGTGCATATGCTTCGGCTGCAATAGCACTTGCCTGTTCATGGTGACTGTATGTACAATGGATTCCCTCCTTGTGACCAATTGCATCATTTAAATGCATAGCTCCGCCGCCTGTCACCATAAAACAATCCGTGATACCTTTTGCCACAAGAAAATCTGCGACATAATCAGCTAATCTCTGTTTCATCCTAACCTCCCGTCTTTACTGAACCGCCTCTTTCAATACTTTCGCCATATAATCGATCATCTCATCTGTCATTCCTGGATATACACCAACCCAGAATGTATCGTTCATGATACGATCCGTATTCTTCAATTCTCCGACTACACGATATCCCTCTTTTGAAGCACGCATTTCATCAAAACATGGGTGTTTGATCAGATTTCCGGCAAACAGCATTCTTGTCTGCACGCCATGATCTTCCACATATTGAACAACCTGATTTCTATCCACTCCCTCTTTACATGTGATCAAGAAACCAAACCAGCTTGGATCAGAGTTCTCACATGCCTCTGGCAGAATCAATTTATCTTCAACACCTGCAAGAGCAGCTTTTAAACGTGTAAAGTTATATTTTCTGCGTTCTACAAAAGTCGGGAACTTCTCCAACTGCGCACAGCCGATCGCCGCCTGCATATCGGTTGCTTTCAAGTTGTATCCGAAGTGTGAATATACATATTTATGATCGTATCCTAATGGAAGTTCACCGTACTGGCGATCGAACCGATGTCCGCAAAGATTATCCTGACCGGATCCACAAACACAGTCACGTCCCCAGTCCCGGAAAGAACGGATACATTTATTCAATAGTGCATTATTCGTATAAACAGCGCCCCCCTCTCCCATCGTCATATGATGCGGAGGGTAAAAACTGGATGTTCCGATATCTCCGATCGTTCCCGTGTATTTCACCTCGCCATCGATCGTATATCTGGATCCCAATGCATCGCAGTTATCTTCAACCAGCCACAGATCATGACGATCACAAAATTCACGAACAGCTTTCAGATCAAATGGATTTCCCAATGTATGTGCGATCATAACTGCTTTTGTTTTTTCAGACCAGGCTTCTTCCAGCATTGTTACATCAATGTTATACTGCGGGATCGTCACGTCTACAAAAACCGGAACCGCACCATACTGGATCATCGGCGTTACTGTTGTCGGAAATCCGGCTGCTACGGTGATAACTTCATCGCCACGTTTGATCCGTCGGTCTCCCAAAAGCGGAGAAGTCAAAGCCATAAATGCATTTAAATTTGCAGAAGATCCCGAATTTACAAGGGAGCAGTAACGCACTCCAAGATATTCTCCCAATTTTTTTTCAAATTCCGCTGTATATCGACCTGATGTCAGCCAGAATTCCAGAGAACTGTCTATCAGGTTCACCATCTCTGCACTGTCATATACACGGGATGCGTAAGAAATCCGGTCTCCCTCTTTAAATGCTTTCTTCTGATTATGGTAAGTCTCACAATATTCTTTTACAATATTCAGAATTTCTTCCCGTGCCTGCTGTTCTGTTTTATGTTCAAACATATTTTTTATTCTCCTTTGGTCATAAATTTCCGGATCTGCTGATCCATTACTTCTGAAATATCGGCTCCGTCCCCCCAGGCTTTTGCCCACTCGACGGTATACCGAATGGCTTCTTCCACATGCCATCTCGGACTCCAGCCAAACACCTGCTTGATCTTGGAACAATCCAGTTTTAAGAAATTAGCTTCATGAGGTCCCCCCATAAAGCGGTTTTCCCAAGTCTGATCTTCTCCCCAGGCATTACAAAACAAATCTACTAATTCCCCGGTAGTCACGCAATCGCAGTCATCCGGACCGACATTATAAAATCCGGCATATTTAATATCTTCATACTGTTCTTTAGCAATCCGTAAATAGACAACCAAAGGTTCCAACACATGCTGATAAGGACGGGTCGAATGAGGATTTCGCACAATAATACGTTCTCCTTTGATTGCCGCCCTGATGCAGTCCGGTATGATCCGGTCATTTGCAAAATCTCCTCCGCCGATCACATTACCTGCTCTGGCTGTTGAAACCGCAATGCCGTTTTCTTTAAAAAATGAATTAATATAACTATGTGTCACCAACTCCGAGCAGGATTTACTGTTGGAATAAGGATCATATCCATCCAACGGATCGTTCTCCCGATATCCCCATTCCCACTCATTATTGTGATATACCTTATCTGTCGTTACATTCAGAAACGATTTTACGCAAGGATTCAATCGCACACATTCACAAATATTTACCGTTCCCATCACATTTGTCTCATAAGTGTAAACCGGATCTTTATATGAATCCCGTACGATCGGCTGTGCTGCCAGATGCAGAACAATCTCCGGCTGTACTTCCGCAAACACCTGTTTCAAATGTTCCAGATCACGGATATCACCGATGATGGAATTCATCTCATTCTCAATTCCTGAAAGTTCAAATAAATTTGGATTCGTCGGAGCCTTCAATGAATAGCCCGTCACATCTGCTCCTGCATTTACAAGAATTTTACAAAGCCATGTTCCCTTAAACCCGGTATGCCCTGTAACCAATACCTTTTTTCCTTTATAAAAACTTAGCGCTCTCATAGATCAGTCCCACACTTTCCATGGAGCATTTCCGGAGTTCCACAGTTCTTCTAATTTTTCTTTTTCACGCTGTGTATCCATACACTGCCAATAGCCATTATGTTTATAAGCATTCAGCTGACCATCTTTTACGAGCTGTTCTAACGGCTCTTTCTCAAAAACAGTCTTATCTCCCTCGATATAATCGAACACTTCCGGCTCCAGCACCATATATCCGGCGCTGATACGGCTTCCGTCCGCACTGGATTTTTCTCGGAAAGCCTTAATCTCACGGCTCTCCCTGTCAATATCCAACACACCAAAACGCTGTCCCACATGTACGGCCGTCAAAGTGGCAAGCTGTCCCTTTTCCTGATGAAATTTTACTAATTCGTTGATATCGATATCCGCAACTCCATCTCCGTATGTCATCAAGAACGGCTCGTTTCCGATATATTTCTGGATTCTTTTGATCCGTCCGCCGGTCATTGTATTCAGCCCCGTATCCACGAGAGTCACTTTCCAAGGCTCTGATACATTATTGTGAACGATCATTTTATTTTCATTTCCAAAATCAAATGTGACGTCACCATTGTACAGATAATAATCCGCAAAATACTCTTTGATCATATGCTGCTTATATCCACAGCAGATCACAAATTCATTGTAACCGTAATGTGAATATTCTTTCATAATGTGCCAGAGGATTGGCTTATCTCCGATCTCGATCATCGGCTTTGGTTTTAAGTGACTTTCTTCACTGATCCGGGTGCCAAATCCACCTGCCAAAATAACAACTTTCATAACTTTTCCTCCTCATGTATTTTTTATTCCTCAAGTTGGAAACTTAAGGATTTCCCCTCCTTTCCTCTCGCTTCGCACAACAAAAAGCAGGGAAAAACACCAATTTATATTTTTTGGTATTTCTCCCTGCTTTACAGTTCTGTTCACAGTGTCAGTATACATTGACACTGTGGTTCTTTATTCACTTTTTCTTTATTTCCTTACTTCTCCGTCAACCGTCCATACAGCTTCGTCACTTTATGAATTTTTCTTACCAGCGCTTCATCCAACTGCCCTTTTTTCATCCTCCAAACCCAATTTCCGCCAAGAGTAGACGGCGTGTTGATCCGCGCTTCCGCTCCCAGACAGAGATAATCCTGCAATGGAATGATGCAAAGATCTGCTACGCTTCCCATTGCCATTGCAATGAAATCCCATGCCAGCTGATCCTCATCCAGAGCCGGCTTGCAAAGATATTCTTTTGCAAAATCACGGCATTCCTTAGAAACGGTATGATACCAGTCTCTTGTCGTCGTATTATCATGTGTTCCCGTATAAACGACGCAGTTCTGCGTATAAGTATGCGGCAGATAGTTCGCAGCCTCCCGGGAATCAAACGCAAACTGTACCACTTTCATCCCCGGAAAACCGGTGTCTGAAAGCAGGTTCAACACTGTATCCGTCAAAAAGCCTAAATCTTCCGCAATAATATCCAGATGCCCCAATTTTTCCTCCATCGTGCGGAAAAATTCGATTCCCGGTCCCGGCATCCACGTTCCATTGACCGCAGTTTTTTCTCCATACGGAATCGCATAATATTCGTCGAACCCCCGAAAATGGTCAATACGCACGGCGTCGTATAATTGGAAACTATAAGCGATCCGCTTCATCCACCAGTCGTATCCTGTTTTCTTATGGTATTCCCAACGATAAAGCGGATTTCCCCACAACTGCCCTGTTGCGGAAAATCCATCCGGCGGGCATCCTGCCACGCCTGTCGGCAGATTATTTTCATCAAATTGGAACAATTCCGGATTCGCCCATGTATCCGCGCTGTCAAACGCAACATAGATCGGAATATCTCCGATGATCCGGATTCCATGTTCATTGGCATATCGGTGCAGATTTTTCCACTGCTTGTCAAATTCATATTGTTGAAAACAGTAGAAACGGATTTCCTCCGCTAATTCAAGCCGTGCACATTTTAATGCCTGTTCTTCGCGATCCCGCAATTCTTTTGACCACTCGATCCAACTGATCCCGCCCAGACTGTCTTTGATCGCCATATAGAGACAATAGTCTTCCAGCCAGTCCCGATTTGTCCTGACAAAGTTCTCGTAATCTTTTTCCTGTTTTTCTTTACTTTTTTCAAACCGCACAAATGCTTTTTTCAGCACATGAAACCGCTGTTTGTACAGTTTTTCATAATCAATCTCCTCTTCTTTTTCTCCGAAATCTGCCTGCGTACATTCTGTCTCCGTTAAAAGCCCCTCCTCAGCCAGCGTTTCCAGATCGATAAAATATGGATTTCCCGCAAATGTTGAAAATGACTGATAGGGTGAATCCCCATATCCGGTCGGTCCAAGCGGTAAAATCTGCCATCTGCTCTGTCCTGCTTTTTCAAGCTGATCGATAAATTCATACGCTTCTTTTGAAAAACACCCGATTCCAAACCTGGACGGCAATGAAAATATCGGCAAAAGCACTCCGCTCTCTCTCATAACTTCCACTCCTTTGTTTTCTTTTTTGCTTTTCTAAATACCTGACTTCTCTAAATGCCAAATATCACGGTTATATTCTTCAATCGTACGATCCGATGAAAAATATCCGGCTTTCGCAATATTGATCAGCATCTTCTTCGCCCACGCCTTTTGATCTGTCCAGTCTGCAAATGCCTCTTCTTTTGCTTTTGTGTAGGCTTTCAGATCCAAAAGTGTCATAAACCAGTCTTTATTCAGCAATTCTGCCTGCAGACGCTTCAGATTTTCTTCCTGACCGACTGCGAGCATTTTCTCACTCGTAATAAAATCAACCGCCGCTTTGATTCTTTCATCTGCTTCATAAAATTCCTTTGACTTATAATCTGCCTTTTCATAATGTGCGATCACTTCATCGCTGGACGCACCGAATACATAAATATTCTCATCTCCGACAAGTTCATGGATCTCCACATTTGCACCGTCTTCCGTTCCGAGCGTTACTGCGCCGTTCAGCATGAATTTCATATTTCCTGTTCCGCTTGCTTCTTTCGATGCAAGAGAGATCTGTTCGGAAATGTCACACGCCGGGATCAGCTTCTCTGCTTTTGTCACATTATAGTTTTCCACCATTACAACTTTCAAATATGGACTTACTTCCGGATCATTGTTCACAATTTCCTGCAGACAGAGGATGAGATGAATAATATCCTTGGCGATCACATACGCCGGAGCGGCTTTCGCTCCGAAAAGAACCGTGATCGGCGTTTTCGGAATTTTTCCCGCTTTGATATCCAGATATTTTCCGATCACATACAGGGCGTTCATCTGCTGTCTCTTATATTCATGCAGACGTTTGATCTGTATATCAAAAATGGAGTCCGGATCCACGTCAATCTGTTCCGTCTCTTTTAAATAAGTACATAATGCCCGTTTATTTTCTTTTTTGATCGACAGGATCCGCTCCAGGATCTGTTCGTCTTCCGCATGATCGAGCAGCTTCTCCAGTTTGGAAGCATCTGTCCGGTAATCCTCTCCGATCACTTCATCCAATAATGCCGCAAGCTTCGGATTGCAGTGCAGAAGCCATCTGCGGAATGTGATTCCATTCGTCTTATTATTGAATTTTTCCGGATAAATCTTATAAAAATGATTCAGCTCGTTTTCTTTCAAAATCTCCGTGTGCAGTGACGCAACGCCATTGACGCTGAATCCGTAGTGGATATCGATATGCGCCATGTGCACAACATCGTTCCGGTCGATGATCGCCACACGCTCGTCCTCATATTTTCTACGGACTTTATCATCCAGTATTTCGATGATCGGCATTAGCTGTGGAACTACTTTCTTTAAATAAGAAACCGGCCATTTTTCCAACGCTTCCGCAAGGATCGTGTGATTGGTGTAAGCGCAGGTTTTCGATACGACATCGATTGCCTCGTCCATCTCCAATCCGCGCTCCGTCAGAAGCCGGATCAGTTCCGGAATCACCATCGTCGGATGCGTATCATTGATCTGGATCACGGCATAGTCCGGGAGATCATACAGCGTACATCCTTTCGCCGTACATTCATCCAGAATCAGCTGCGCTGCATTGCTCACCATAAAATACTGCTGATAAATACGCAGCAGACGCCCATTTTCATCACTGTCATCCGGATATAAGAACAACGTCAGATTTTTCCGGATTTCTTCTTTATCAAATGTGATCCCCTCTTCTACGATTTCCTCATCCACCGTCTCCACATCAAACAGATGCAGTTTATTCGTGCGGTTCCGGTATCCGGTCACCGCGATCTCATACATTCTGGATTTAAGCGTCATGCCGCGAAAAGAAACCGGATAAGACACATCCGTCCCGACAAGCCAGCTCTCCGGCTCGATCCACGGATTCGGCTCTTCTTTCTGCAAATGATCTTCAAATTTCTGACGGAACAGTCCAAGGTGATAGTTCAGTCCGATCCCCGCTCCGCAAAGCCCCAGTGTTGCCATCGAATCCAAAAAACACGCCGCAAGTCTTCCGAGTCCGCCGTTTCCAAGCGACGGCTCCGGTTCGATCTCCTCGATCCGGCTCAGTTCTTTTCCGTTTTCAGCCAATACTCTGCGCGTCTCTTCATAAAGACCGAGATTGATCAGGTTGTTGGATAATAATTTTCCGATCAAAAACTCTGCCGAAATATAATAAACTTTTTTCTTTGTCTCGTCCGCTTCTTTTTCTTTTGCAAGCCCCTGCACGATTTCAAGCAGCGCCGCATAGATTTCTTCATCGCCTGCCTGAGCAATTTCTTTTCCAAGTTTTTCCCGAAGCATTTCTTCCATTTTCATATTTCCAAAACTCCTCTTTCCATTCTTATGAAATTCATTCTTATTAAACTGTATTTTAATACACCTCTTGAGAATTTTCTTGCAGCATGATATTCTTTTATTGCACGATTCTATCATTTTTTATCTGTTTTAGAAAGGGAGATTTCCATGGACAATCTGGAATATCAACGATATCACGAAGCCAAAAACCACACATCCGCAGAATTCCCATACAATACTTATCTTTGTTCTATTCCGCGGGATTTCACCGAAGTTCCGCTTCACTGGCACGATGAAATGGAACTTGTCGTGATCCACAAGGGACGCGGACGCGTTTCGGTCAACTTTCAGACAAAAACTGTTTTTGCGGGTGATATTGTCATGATCCTCCCCGGACAGCTCCACAGTATTTCCGGTCTGGATACCTATGCTATGGAGTACGAAAATATTCTTTTTCTCCCCTCCATGCTGATTTCGGGAGCACCGGATCTGTGTGCCGAAAACTACATTCTTCCGCTGACAAAAGCAGAACTTTCCGCGGATACATTTCTGACGCCGGCACGCTCCTACTATCCGGAAATTTCTTCCTGTATCCGTGAAATAGACCGTCTTTGCTCCGCCAGACCGACCGGTTATCAGCTTGCTGTCAAAGGATGGCTGTTTCAATTTCTTTTTCATCTTGTCTGTCATCAAAAAGAACAGACTTCTTTTACCAGATCGCGGACAAAGCATCTTGAAAAAATGAAACGCATCCTCTCTTATATAGAAGCGCATTTTTCCGAGCCGATCTCCGTGGAAAAAGTCGCAGAGCTGACTTATTACAGTAAATCGCATTTTATGAAATTTTTTAAAACCTATACCGGAAAAGGCTTTACTGAATATCTGAACGATTACCGGCTCGCCCGCGCAGCGGAAATGCTTCGTGCCACCGATCTTTCCCTGCTGGAAATTGCCGCTAGGTCCGGATTCGAGAATCTTTCTTATTTTAACCGCATGTTCAAACGGAAATACGGCATTTCCCCGGGAAAGTACCGGGATATCAAATCATCGTAAGTGCCAAAAGGCACATTCCGGGATTGTAAGCAGTCGCCAGGGTCTCGGGCAAGCCCGGACTTTGGCTCGTCAGTAGAGTAGGTTAGAGGGCTTTTGCCCTCTTTCCCCTCATCAAACCGTGCATGAG
>OBXC01000852.1_pt1 | contig 18080 bp, 18 predicted proteins | sample 1538111 | NCBI WGS metagenome assembly OBXC01 (sample SAMEA2580137, study PRJEB22360) | human gut metagenome | biome: human gut; feature: human-associated habitat; material: faeces | place: Denmark | collected 2008/2010
CCGTTCTGGTGCTAATGTTTAACTTTTTTTGGGACATTTTCATTTTTGCTTGACATAATAAAATAATTCTAGATTAAAAATATATAAGTTATGAAACGTAAAATAATATATATCATATTAATCGCATTAGCGTGCTTATCCATGCGACAACATTGATAGACAACGAAAGGACAATAGATCATAAAACAGATTGTATAAAATCTTTGCAAGAAGAATTAAAAGAAACTAAAGTAGATAGCGAATATCATAAATCGCAGTATAAAAAATATTATGAGCTGTCAAAAGAATTAGAAAATCAGTTAGGAGTATATTTGAATTAGGGCGAAAGCTCTAGTTTTTTATATTAAAGTTATGCACAATAATATTTTAAATAAAAAAACCGCTCTAGAATACGGTGTTTGACTAATATGGCATCCCCAGTAGGAATCGAACCTACAACTCAACCTCCGGAGGGTTGCGTGATATCCATTTCACTATGGAGACATTGCTAATTCATTATAGCATTGTTAAATATAAAAATAAATCTCTTTTATAAAAAACTAAAAATAAAAAATAATTGACTAGGTAAATAAAAAATCCAAATAAAGATAAACCAACTAGGATCTACTATTTTTAAAAATACTAGTCCAATTGTAATATCACAAAGTAACAATAATAAAATTGAAGTAAAAAAGCTTTTAGAGATAGGATAACTATGATATAGATTTAATAGACTAAAACATAAGTATATTAAGGCCAATGTAATTAATGGATGAATAAACATAAAAATTAGTAAACATAACGGTAAATAGTTATGATAATTTAAAAGATGTATGTATGTTATTTGAACTAAGATAAATAAAATTATTCCTAAAATATATAAATCACTAAACAGTAGAAAATAATCAGCAATAAAAGCAAAAGCCATTGCAAGAATTACATAAATATTAGCTTTTTTGATGATTAGATAGGTTAAGGAATTAAAACTTACTAGATATTTAAGCAAGTTACTATTATATCCTAATAGATCAAAACCGATGAATAGAAGTCCAATTATGATATTGATAAAATAGATCATAGAAATCACCACCTAATTTTATTTTACCAAATTTAAAAAATATTTTCATTGGATAAATAATTTGTTAAAATATGTAAGGTGATTGAAATGGATAAAAAACATGTTTTTATTATGAAACCTAATTTAAAAGATACAAAAATTGAAGCAATGATTGTTTCAATCATGCAAGGTTATCATTATGAAATTAAATATACAAAGTATTCACGTCATGCAATAAAAATCGCTAAAGAATGTCATAACTGCAGAATTTATGCGGTTGGTGGAGATGGTTTGATTCATGAAATAGTTCAAGGAATAGTAGGTAGTGATAATGAATTAGTCGTTATTCCTGCTGGAACGGGTAATGATTTTATTAGAAGTATTGCTGATAGTAAAGATCCAGCTGTGCTTTTAAAAAAGTCATTGAATTTAAAAGCTAAGCCAATTGATTTGATTAAAGCTAATGATATTTATTGTATTAATGTATTATGTTGTGCTTTTGATAGTGATATTGCAAATAATGTTCATAATTATCGTAAAATCAAGTTTTTACCTAAGGCATTGCAATATGCTAATGTTTTAATTAAACGAATTTCTAAGTATCGTTTTTATCCAACTAAAGTGATTAGTAATAATAAGGTTATTTATAATGGTGATTTAATTGTTTGTGCGTTTTGTAATGGAAGATATTTTGGTGGTGGGTTTGAAGTTGGTAAAGATGCTAATGTTCAAGATGGCTTTATTGATTTGAATTTTGTATCAACGTTACCTAAAAGGTTGATTTTGTATTATATTTTTTTGATGTTGAAAAGGAGATTAGATTTGGGTAAGTTATATTTTCATGATAAGTTAAAGAGTGTTGATTTGATAACTAGACAAGAAGTTAATATTGATGGAGAAACTTATCAGCCAGGTAGTTATCATTTGGAGATTGTTAGTGATTTGATCAAGGTTGTTAGATATAAGTAGTACTTATATCAAAATGATGATATATTAATTTTACTAATAGCTTAGACTATACTATAATTAGTTAGTAATTAAGATTAACTTATATATTAGATTACTTTTTTAATGCATTTTATTTATTAATTGTATATAATGTAAGAGTAAATAAGAAAGGATGAAATTTATGGCAGGTGTTGTTGTAGTAGGAAGTATGTGGGGAGATGAAGGTAAAGGTAAAGTTACTGATTATCTTGCCCAAAAAGCCGATGTTGTAGTTCGTTATGCCGGAGGTAATAATGCTGGGCATACGATTGTTTATGATGGAAAGAAGTTTGCGTTAAAATTAATTCCTTCAGGTATTTTTAGTGGTCATGAAGTAATTATGGCAAATGGAATGGTTGTTAATCCTAAGGCATTTTTAGAAGAAGTTAAGTATTTAAATGAAGCAGGGATTGATACTAGTAAGATTAAAGTAAGTGATCGTTGTCATGTTATTTTACCTTATCATTTAGAAATTGATGAAATTCAAGAAAAACGTAAAGGTGCTAATAGTATCGGGACTACAAAAAAAGGAATTGGCCCTACATATATTGATAAATACAGTCGTATTGGGATTCGTATGGGTGAGTTTATTGATGAAGAGTTGTTTTTAGAAAGATTAAAAGAAACTTTCCCAATGAAGTTAATGGAATATCCAGAGTTAAAAGATAGGTTTACGGTTGAAAGTATTTTTGAAGAATATAAAGAATATGCAAAACAAATTAAACCATTAGTTTGTGATACAGGAATATTATTGGATCAATATTTACAAGAAGATAAAAAAGTTTTATTTGAAGGGGCTCAAGGAGCAATGTTGGATATTGATTATGGAACATATCCATTTGTTACAAGTTCTCATCCAGGGGCTAATGGTGTTAGTGAAGGAACTGGAATTGGTCCTTTATATATTAAAGAATCAATTGGAATTATTAAAGCGTATACTACTAGAGTGGGGGCTGGACCTTTTCCAACTGAGTTGGATAATGAAGTTGGTGAATTGATTCGTCAAAGAGGTCATGAATATGGTACCGTTACTAAGCGTGCTAGAAGAACAGGATGGTTTGATGCAGTTGTAGTAAATCAGTCAAGAAGAATGTCTTCTTTAACTGGTATTAGTTTAATGTTATTAGATGTTTTAAGTGGTTTTGAAACTTTAAAGATTTGTACTGCTTATAAATATAAAGGTAAAATTATTCATGGGTTACCAGCAACAGTAAAAGGAATTGAAGAAGTTGAACCTGTTTATGAAGAAATGCCAGGATGGAATGAAGATATTACTAATGTAAAATCTTTTGAGGAATTACCTGTTAATTGTCAAAATTATATTAGAAGAATTGAAGAATTAATTCATTGTCCAATTGTAATGTTTTCAGTTGGTCCTGATCGTAATCAAACTGTTGTTTTAAAAGAAATTGAATTTTAAGGAGGTTAGTGTGTGAAAAGAGAGTTAGTTATTGTTATTGACTTTGGTGGGCAATATAATCAGTTAGTTGCTCGTAGAGTTCGTGAGTGTAATGTTTATTGTGAAATCTATTCATATAAAACTGATTTAGAAAAGATCAAAGAAATGAATCCTAAGGGAATTATTTTAACTGGTGGGCCAAATAGTTGTTATTTAGAAGATTCTCCTACTTATAAAAAAGAGTTATTTGAATTAGGTATTCCAGTACTTGGGTTATGTTATGGGGCACAATTGATGCAACATGTTTTAGGTGGTAAAGTAGAACGTGCTGATGTAAGAGAGTATGGTAAATCAAATCTTATCATTAGTAAAACTGATTCTAAATTATTTAAAGATGTACCTAAAGAAAGTATTTGTTGGATGAGTCACTTTGATTATATTTCTAAGATTGCGCCTGGTTTTGAAATTACTTCTTATACTAAAGATTGCCCAGTAGCATCTTGTGAAAATGAAGAGCAAAAATTGTATGCAATTCAATTCCATCCGGAAGTATTACATACTGAGTATGGTAAAAATATTTTATCTAATTTCGTAATGAATGTATGTAATTGTGCTGGTGATTGGCGTATGGATTCATTTGTTGAAGAACAAGTTAAAGTTATTAGAGAAAAAGTTGGTAATGGTAAGGTATTATGTGCTTTATCTGGTGGTGTTGATTCATCAGTTGCAGCAGTACTTTTATCAAAGGCTATTGGTAATCAGTTAACTTGTGTATTTGTTGATCATGGATTACTTCGTAAAAATGAAGGTGATGAAGTTGAAGCAGTATTTGGACCAAATGGACATTATGAATTAAACTTCATTAGAGTAAATGCTCAACAAAGATATTATGATAAGTTAAAAGGAATTGAAGAACCAGAAGCTAAACGTAAAATCATTGGTGAAGAATTTATTCGTGTTTTTGAAGAAGAAGCTAAAAAGATTGGTGCTGTTGATTTCTTAGTTCAAGGAACTATTTATCCAGATGTTGTTGAAAGTGGATTAGGTGGAGAATCTGCAGTTATTAAATCACATCATAATGTTGGTGGTTTACCAGATGCTGTTGATTTTAAAGAAATCATTGAACCATTACGTGATCTTTTCAAAGATGAAGTACGTAAAGTTGGTTTAGAATTAGGAATTCCTGAATACTTAGTATTTAGACAACCATTCCCAGGACCTGGTTTAGGTATCAGAATTATTGGTGAAGTTACTGAAGAAAAAGTTAAAATTGTACAAGATGCTGATGCAATCTATCGTGAAGAAATTGCAAAAGCTGGTCTTGATAAAACAATTGGTCAATACTTTGCAGCTCTTACAAACATGCGTTCAGTAGGAGTTATGGGTGATGAAAGAACATATGATTATGCAATTGCTTTACGTGCAGTAAACACAATTGATTTCATGACAGCTGAAGCTGCTCAAATCCCATATGAAGTATTGAATAAAGTTATGTCTCGTATTATAAATGAAGTTCGTGGGGTAAATCGTGTAATGTATGATATTACATCAAAACCACCAGGAACAATTGAGTTCGAATAAATCGAGTTGCTTAAAAAAGCCAGTGTTTATGCGGGTTTCAGCGATTTCGATTAGTCTTTTGATAACAAATTGATAACAGTCATAGCAAGTGCCATTATTCTTGTTATCCAGTGGTTTATGGGTAACGGAACAATTAACAGGTGGCTTGCAGACTAAAGTTCGGAGCTTGGCTCTGAACAAATTCCATATTATAAACTAAGCCCTTAGCTGTGGTTAATAACCATAGTTAAGGGCTTTTTTGTCGTTGCCAAAGCATCTGTAGGGAGCTGCCAGTGGCAGGTCCTGTAGGTGCTTATTTATCTTTCAAGTGGTCTTTGAATGCTTCCACGAGAGCGTCACTTAATTCCTGTGATGGAACTTTTGCCCAACGCTGTGTGGTGTCGAACTCTGGATAATGGTAACGCCAGTTATCGTATTCTTCTCTGTTGATTTCTTCGGAAGATAGCTTGTCTGCCTGTTCTTTCCAAGCATACAGCATTTTGAGGAGTTCATATGCTTCTCTGCCTTTGTCCTTGTTGACCTTTAAGCATACCTCTCCGTCTGCTTCACTGACAGTAAGACCGTAAATATCTTCAAGGGTAAACAGAGTGTGCATAAGACCGATATAGCTGTCTATGTCAGGAACATCAAGAGCCTGTGGAGAAACATCAAGCACCTGTGCCAATGCATTTGTAAGGTCTGCTTTCGGTTTGCGTGTACCAGTTTCGTACTGTGCCAAACGCACATCAGCACTCTTTTCTGGAAAACCGATTGCTGTACCGAGATACTTTTGTGTCATACCACGCATTAGTCTGAAAAAATGTATTCTTTCGCTGATAGCCATAATGATACGCTCCTTTTATATTTAGTGAAATAAGTATAGCAGAAATGTTTAGTGGAAGTCAAGAAAAACCGAAACAAAATTGTTTAATATTTTCTTTGCAACCACTTGACAATAGCAAATATGTTTAGTAAAATAAATTACGAATTAAACAAATATGCTTAATGCGACAACTGAATGACCGTCCGAAAAGCCAAACCGCCAAGACCTCGTCGGAGCAAGTTCCGTATCGTTCGCTTGTGTGCAAGCACAAAAGCTCATTCGCTGCACTGCTCCTCCTCTTCCCCAAAAGTCTCCGACTTTTCGGGAACCCCTATACGAGCGAGCGCCTGATGTACTGCGGTGCATTGGGACAGCACAGCGCCTGCCGACAAGCAGGAGTGCCTGTTGGAACTTTAACACGGAGAAAGCGGCAAGCAAAAAATTATTTTAAGAAAGGAAGAAAAAGGATATGGAAAACAGATTTATCCGAGCCGAAGATGTGGCTCAGGAACTAAACGTATCAAAACCTTATGCATATAAACTCATCAGACAATTAAATGAGGAATTGAAAGCAAAGGGCTTTATTACGATTGCAGGGCGTGTAAATCGCCAGTATTTTTACGAAAGGCTCTACGGAGCAGGAAAGGGGGAAATGTAAATGCCGGTATTTAAGAATGAAGATAACGGTACTTGGTATGTGATGGCAAGGTATGTGAACTGGAAAGGGGAACGCAAGCAGAAATGCAAGCGTGGCTTTGCTACCAAACGAGAAGCACAGGAATGGGAAAGAATGTTCAAATTGCAGACTTCTTCAGACCTTGATATGAGTTTTGAAGCCTTTACGGAGCTTTATATCAATGATGTGAAGAACCGTTTGAAGGAAAACACGTGGCTTACCAAAGAGCATATCATACGCACAAAGATACTTCCGTATTTCGGGAAACTGAAAATCAGCGAGATTTCCACAAAGGAGATTATTACTTGGCAGAATGAAATGCTTGCCTATCGTGATGAGAAGAAAAAGCCTTATTCACAGACGTATCTGAAAACGCTGCACAATCAGTTGTCCGCCATTTTCAATCACGCTGTCCGCTACTATGAACTGCGTTCCAATCCTGCGGCAAAGGTGGGAAATATGGGACGTGAGGAACACAAGGAAATGCTGTTCTGGACAAAGGAAGAATACAAGAAATTCTCTTTTGAGATGATGGACAAGCCTGTTTCCTTTTATGCGTTTGAAATGCTTTACTGGTGCGGTATCCGAGAGGGCGAGCTGTTAGCTTTGACTCCGGCAGATTTCAACTTTGATAAGGAAACAGTCACAATCAATAAATCCTATCAGCGTTTGAAAGGGCAGGATGTGATTACTTCTCCGAAAACGAAAAAGAGCAACCGCACGATTAAAATGCCGAAGTTTCTGTGTGAGGAAATGAAAGAATATCTCGGTATGCTTTACGGATTGAAGAAGAAAGACCGTATCTTTACGGTGACGAAAAGCTATCTTCATCACGAGATGGACAGAGGGGCAAAGGCGGCAGGCGTGAAGCGTATCCGCATTCACGATCTCCGTCACAGCCACATTTCACTCTTGATTGATATGGGCTTTTCTGCGGTGGCGATTGCTGACCGAGTTGGTCACGAAAGTATTGATATTACTTATCAGTACGCACACCTCTTTCCGTCAAAGCAGATTGAGATGGCAGAAAAATTAGATGATTTAGGGAAAGGAGATTTTGAAAATGTCAGCTAAGAACAGAGATAACAAAAATCGTTGGAGGAATATCACAGTAGGGTTTCGAGTATCGCCCGAAGAAAACGAACTCATTAACAGAGCTGTAGCTCTATCAGGATTGCCAAAACAGGAGTATTGTTACCGCCGTTGCTTAAATCAGGATGTGGTGGTACAGGGCAATCCGAGAGTGTATAAGGCGTTGAAAACGGAATTTGCCACAGTCCTTGCGGAACTGAAAAGGATTGAAGCAGGAAAAGGTGTGGATGATGAACTGCTGAGTGTAATAGAACTGATTTCCATTATTCTCGGCGGTTTGAAAGGAGAGGATGCGAATGGAGAATAAAAAAGAAATGACTATTCCAAATGTATCTGCGGCAACAGATGCGGAACAGTCACTTTCCAAATGTACTGACAATAGTATAGTCAATCAGGATACGGATTTCAAGGGGTACGAGCAATCTTTTGAAGAAATGCAAAGGGAAATACTCAGACAGTTAGACCCTTCCTATCTGAAAACAGTATCAATGACAACGCTGTATGATACGGTGTTTGAGGTTCAGACACCACTTATCGACGGTCTGCTCCAAAGGGGAACTTACCTTTTCGTAGGTTCCCCGAAAGTGGGAAAGAGCTTTATGATGGCACAGCTTGCCTATCATATCAGCACAGGCACACCGCTTTGGGAGTATAAGGTGCGTAAGGCAACGGTGCTTTATTTTGCCCTTGAAGATGATTACCCACGTTTGCAGAAGCGATTGTTTCAGATGTTCGGTGCAAAGGAGACAGGCAATCTGTATTTCGCAACGGAATGTAAAACGGTCAATGGCGGACTGGAAGAACAGATAAGAGGGTTTATGAGGGAACACCCAGACACAGGCTTGATTATCATAGACACCTTAAAGCGTGTGCGTGAAGCAGGCGGAGCAGATTACAGCTACGCAAGTGATTATGATGTTGTGGCAAGGCTGAAAGCGTTGGCAGACAGTTACAAGGTTTCAATGCTTATTGTTCATCATACACGCAAACAAAAATCGGAAGATATATTCGATATGATTTCAGGCACGAATGGTCTGATGGGTGCGGCAGACGGTGCATTTGTTCTCAGTAAGGACAAGCGTACTTCCAACAATGCCACACTTGATGTTGCTGGCAGAGACCAGCAGGATATGAAAATCCATCTTGTAAGGGACAGCGAGCGATTGGTGTGGAACTTTGCAAAATCGGAAACGGAGATGTGGAAAGAACCGCCCGAACCTCTGCTTGAGAAGATAGCGGATACGCTCTTTTCGGAAAGTGACAGATGGGAAGGAACTGCTTCGGAACTTTGCGAAAGGCTTGCGGTGGATATAAAGCCGAATGTACTTTCTTTAAGGCTCAGTATCAACGCAAGCAGGCTGTTTCGTGATTACGGTATCCGTTATCAGAACAGCCGCACACACGACGGAAGAAAGGTTTCACTTTGGAAAGAAACCGAGCAGACGGCGTGACAAACGGTGTCAAAGGTGTCAATGTTTTTGAGAGCAGCACGCTGTGAAAAACATTGTCACCATCGTCACACTTTGACACCGGATAAAGTTTAGGGGAGTGTGCAGAGAGTGCCTTTTCAAAGGCGGCTCTTTGGTCTCGCCTGCTGGCTCGGTCGGTTCGCAGGCGTGTGTGCCACCGGCACACGCTCACCCCTCGGAGAGCCTTCGGAGAACGCAAAACCTGTTTACAGGTCGCATTTTTGATGGGTGTACCCGTCAAAAGTGCTTTTGCGTTACTTTTGACAAAAGTAACAAAACCTGAGAATGTTGAAATTTACAGATGGGAGATGAAAAAATGCAGAGAACGATAAGTGCAATGGTCGGTAAAGGCTCGGTCAATCACAATAGCCGAAAGTTCCGAGCAGAAAATGTAGACGGAACTCGTACTCATCTCAATATCGACTACTGCAATGAAAATATAAAGACAGTTTATCACGAATTGTTTGATGAAGCATTGGAAAGATACAATGCCAAGCAGATAAGGTCAGACCGAAAGATAAAAGATTATTATGAAAAAATCCGAAGTTCCAAGCAGGAAAAACCGTTCCACGAAATCATTTTACAGGTGGGCGGTAAGGGAAATATGAACGCCGATACGGAAAACGGAGAACTGGCAAAGCAGATTTTAGATGAATACTATCAGGGTTTTCAGGAGCAAAATCCACAGCTTCGGGTGTTCTCGGCTCATCTGCATATGGATGAAGCTACACCACATCTGCACATAGATTTTGTACCTTTTACCACAGGCAGCAAGCGTGGACTTGATACAAGAGTGTCACTAAAGCAGGCTCTTGCAACGCAAGGTTTTAAGGGCGGCAGTCGTGGCGATACGGAGTGGTCGCAATGGATACAGTCCGAAAAAGAACAGCTTGCGGCGGTGATGGAACGTTATGGGATTGAGTGGGAACATTTAGGCACACACGAAAAACATCTTTCTGTTTTGGATTATAAAAAGCAGGAAAGAGAAAAAGAAGTGGCGGCATTAGGTGCGAAAATCGAGCAGAAACAGATTGAATTTGATGTGTTGTCGGAACGAGTATTGAACTATGATAAGGCAAAAGACGAGCTGTCAAATCTTGAAATAGAGCTTGATACTGCACCGAAATATCAGTTGCCAGAACCAGAGAAATTTATGACTGCAAAGGCATATAAAACCAAAATGGCAGAGCCGGTTGTAAGGAAATTGAAGCAACTTGTCAAAACGGTGCTTGCCCGCTGCTTTGAGGGGTGGGACAACTATCATAGGCTGAATACAGCGAATGCACAGTTATACCGCACCAATCAGCGTTTGGAGAAAGTCAATGAAAGATTGACCGAAGAAAACAAAATCCTAAAAGCAGAAAATAAAGATTACAGCCTGCTCCGTAAGGTTTTTGGTCGCAAACAGATAGATGATTTGTTGGAGCAGGCAAGAACAGTTAAAGGTCGCAAGCGTGATAATACACGATCACGATAGACAAAAATCACAGGAGGAAAAGGAAAATGACAAAGACAATTTTTGAAGAAATGGGCGGAACTTATAGACAGGTGGGTGATTATTTATTGCCGAACATCACAGTACCAGCCGAAGAAGAAATAGAGCCGATTGGTTTATGGGGGAAACGACATGCAAGGCATTTAAAGGAACACTATAAAGTGTTATATATGAACCTGCTGACAAGCGGAAAGCTGCATAGTTATCTTGCAGAAGTCGATAAGCAAGCAGAGGATATGTTTCTTCGACTGGTAAAGGAATATGCCGACAGACAAGATGTGACGGAACAATTAAAGAAAGATAATCCCTACGAATGGATTGGAAGAATGAATAATATTCAGGCTTGTGTGAGGGAAGTTGTAGGAACGGAGTTGATTTACACATAAGCGTTTTACGGTATGGTGCTCCTGCGTTTGCTGGAGTGCTGTGGTTGTGGTTGTAAAGAGGTTGTGAAAGATTGAATTTCGTAATGGTTGGATGTATAATTAGGAAGTGAAAATTTTAATTTGCACTTCCATAAGGTGAAATGTATTGACACAAAAAATACAGTATGATAGTATTGCCATTAGAAGAAAGAAAGGCACATTTTGTGTAAGGTGAGGAAATGATTAATAGATAATTTGATTTAAGTAAGACACATATAGTTATTGAGCCTGTAGAGAATAGGTTCGTTTTGTGTACGCTTAAGTTGGATTATCGCAAGAGGCATTTCCTTTGTTTTCCTTTTGGAAAAGAAATAAGGGTCTATTTAGCGAGTCTATTTTTGCGTATGCAAAAAAGACTCGTTTTTGTGTGTTCAAAATAATAATTGGCTCAGACTTCGAAAAGGAGAAACTTTAATGTTGCAGATAAAAAAATTAAATTTAACACATAAAAAAGACCTGAGAATAATTCTTAATGATTTCAACCTTGTGCTAAATGATGGAGATAAGGCAGTTATTATTGGAGAAGAGGGAAATGGGAAATCGACATTAATGAAGTGGATATACAATCCGTCGCTTGTAGAAAACTATATAGAAGCAGATGGGGAAAGGATAATGGGACACGAACGTCTTGGTTATCTTCCGCAGGAGATGCTCGATGAAGATAAGGAAAAAACAATATACGAATATTTTTCTGAAGAGGAAATATTCTGGGAGAAAACGCCTAAAGAATTGTCTGTTATTGCGGGAAAATTTGGAATGAAAAATGATTTTTTCTACAGTAACCAGACAATGGGTAGTCTTTCAGGAGGCGAAAAAGTCAAGACACAACTTATGAGGCTTTTCATTCGCGATGTTTCTGTGCTGTTGTTGGACGAACCTTCCAATGACATCGACATTGCGACGCTTACATTACTGGAAAAAATCATAAATGACTGGAAGCACATTGTGCTTTTTATTTCACACGATGAAACGCTGATAGAGCGTACTGCCAACATGGTGATACATATCGAGCAGATTATACGAAAAACAAAGGCGAGATATACCGTGGCAAAGCTTCCCTATAGACGCTATGTGGAAGAACGGCTTCATAAATTTGAAATCCAAAAACAGCGGGCACTGAGTGACCGTAGGGAGAAAAAGATTCGCGATGAAAAATATCAAAGAGTTATGCAGAGTGTACAAGGTGCATTAAGAAGTTGTACCAGACAAGCACCGTCTGTTGCCAAAAACTTAAAGGACAAAATGCATACGGTTAAGGCAATGGAACGAAGATTTGAAAAAGAAGATGAAAATATGACTCAGATGCCGGAACAGGAAGAAGCAATCTTTGTCAAATTAGGGGATGAAAACTCACACATTCCCGCAGGAAAAACGGTCATAGAATATGAACTTTCAAAGCTTGTGACTCCGGATGGCAAAAGAATTTTAGCAGAAGGAATTCATTTAAAAATAAAAGGTTCAGAAAAAATCTGTATGATAGGAGCCAACGGGGCAGGAAAAACGACTCTTCTAAAAAAGATAGCGGAAGAACTCCTAAATCGGAATGACATTAAAGCAGAATATATGCCTCAAACTTATGAAGACCTGCTGGATTTGGATGTTACACCGGTTGATTACCTTGATAAAACAGGAGATAAAGAAGAGCGTACAAGAATTAGAACATACCTTGGTTCACTTAAATACACACCAGATGAAATGGAGCATCCGATTCGGGAGTTATCAGGCGGACAAAAGGCGAAAGTGCTTCTCTTGAGGATGAGCTTAAGTGGTGCAAATGTTCTTATTCTGGATGAACCGACAAGAAATTTTTCACCATTGTCCGGTCCGGTAATAAGAAAAATGCTCCGAGAATTTCCGGGGGCTGTCATTAGCATTTCTCACGATAGAAAGTATATTGAAGAGGTGTGCGATAAAATATATCAGCTAAATCCTAATGGATTACAGCTAATTGGTGATTGATAACAAAAAGGATGAAAGACTGACAAATTTCAGGCTTTTAGTGAGTTGGAAAGCATACAAAGATTTGAATTTGGAGGATAGATTATGGTACGTACAGAAGATGCATGTGAAATTATAAAATATGCTTTGCAAAACGAAATTAAAGTATATTTAGATGGCGGATGGGGTGTTGATGCACTTCTTAAAAGAGAATCAAGAATACACAATGATATTGATTTGTTTGTTGAACTGAAACATTATCATGATTATATTTATGTGATTAAGCAGCATGGATTTGAGGAAGTAAATACTGATTATACAACGGATGGTCATACTGTCTGGAAAGATGATAAACAAAGAATCATTGATTTACATTGTTTTGAATTTACAGATGACGGAATTGTTTATGAGGGAGATATATTTCCATCAAAAACTTTTTCCGGTATTGGAAAAGTTGGAGATATAACTGTTTCTTGTATTGAACCATTGAGTCAGGTAATGCTTCATTTGGGATATGAACACGATAAAAATGATGTGCATGATGTGATGCTGTTGTGTGAAACATTTCAAATAGCAATACCAGATGAATATAAGGAAAAGTAAAATTTCAGTTTTGTGTTGAATCTCTAAGCAAAATAGCTTATAATTTGACATGCTACATATAGTTATTATCCACAGTTATCGAGTAGGTGTTATCAATGCCGATAACAAAATGATAACATTAGCTCGTATAGGCAGGATAATATGGATATATCAAATAATCAAAAGAACGAGAAACATTACAGAGAATAATTCCTAAACAAAAAGCGTTAGTCTTTGTAGAGTTTGAATAGTAAATAGAATGTAAAAAAGCCTTTAAATAAAGGCTTTTTTTAATGTTTAGGCGAGGATTGCTACCAAAATGCTACCAAATTACAAAAAAGATGTAATTTAATCATTTTTTGAACGTATTTTTAATGAATTAACAATATTCTCAAGACGAATCACTAAATCATCATATGTCATAATATCAGTAATATGTTTGTATTGACGTTTTATTAGTTCAAAATCATTTTTTTGTTGATCATTAAACTGATTGCTTCTGCCTAATAGTAAAATACCTTGTGGATTCAATGCAACTGGATTGATATTTGATGGCAATGACTCTTTCAATTTAGAAAAGAATTCATCTTTTTCGGGATTTAATTTGTTCAAACATACCAAGTACTTTTCTATTTGTTGAATTGAGCCTGATAAATTTCTAACTGGTACATAATTGTTACGGTAAGAAGATTGTTTGGTCAAAATTTTAACATTAGGTTTTTTGATTTCTAAAATATCAACGAACCCATTGGCATCAACTAAGACAAAATCCGGTTGTTTATCGTAATCGTCTATACCTTTAAATTGCATCTCTCTTTTGCAAAGAATATATTTTGGATAAATTAGTTGTATGATAGGGCAAATTTTATTTTGCCAATATTTTTCAGTATGTTCAACATCCTGTAATAAACTTTTTAATTCATCTAATGCTGTTGTGAATTGTTCTAACTCTATTTCGATATTCATTATACTTTCTTTATCGTTGATTCTTGCGAGGGATGGTTGCTTATATTTTGATATATATTTTTCGTAAATTATTTCATATTTATCGAATTGTGGTAATGTTTCTTTTAAAATTGTAGAAATTCTACTATGGGCATAGTGTTTTAGCTCAGTTGAATTGGGAAACTTCTTTACAAGCTCTAGATATAAATCGGACGATATTTCATTTTCATGTCGATTTTCTTCTCCAACATAAAAATCATAATCAATTAAACTATCTATTTTATTTATAATGCTTATATTTTGATAAGCCGTAAATAGCTTTTGTTCAAAATTGATACTACTAAGAAAGTAAAAGTTATTATCAATTCCAAAAATATTTTTATTAAGTTGAATATAATCCCCTTTTCGTTTTCCGATACTAAAACAGATTGGCTCTTCAAATAAATCGTCTTCTTTAACTTTAAGCAAATCTTTTTTTTCTACATAAAATGTATTTTTGATATGACATCCATATTCATTGATTCTTTTTAATACTTCATCATAATTGAATTCTGGAGTATAGAGACATAATAATTCATCATTTGTTATTTGAAATTTAATTCCCATGTTTTTCTCCATTGTTGATATGCATATTTAATAATGGGCTAATATATTTATCCTTTGTAATTTATCTTCCACTCTATGTAATCATCATTGCTGATCTTTTTAGATTTTAGATCAGCTTTTTTATTTGCCCATTGTAATAAGAAATCTGAAAATAGTGGATTGTTTAAATCGAGTAGAAGTTTACCATCGTGTTCGATGATTTCAATAGGGAGACCACCTTCATCCCAGTCAAATAATGTAAAAACCAAATCTAAAGCATCAGTCTTTTCTTTACTGCTTAGATATAAAGAATCAATTTGAAGAGCATCACTAATTTTTTCTAATAGATCTTCCTTCGGTGTTCTTTTTCCGTTTTCGTATTGAGAAATTCGCGTTCTTCCGTTTTCTCCTCCGCCTAAACCGATTTTTTCGGCTAGTTCTTCTTGTTTCATACCTCTAAACAAACGAACGAAACGAATTCTTTGCCCTATATCCATGGTTTCACCTCGATTCATATAAAGGGTCATATTAATTATATCATGTATAATATCTAAAGAGAACAAAAATGTTAACAAAACTATTGACGTTAACAAATATGTTTAATATAATATACGTGAACAAAAAAGTTTAACAACTTTGAGAAAGGAGAGATTAAGATGTCAAACAAATTGTTCATGACAGCCCAAGAAGTGGCCGATACATTGGGAATGTCAAAAGCTTACGCTTATAAGTTGATTCAAGAAATGAATCAGGAAATGGCCAAAGGAGGATATGTAGTTCTCCACGGTAAGATCAATCGATCTTTCTTTTATAAAAAAATTTATGGAGGTGAAACAAAAGATGCAAACGGGAATTTATTACGATGAGAAGACAAAAACGTATTATGTATCTAGACGATACAAGGATTGGAAAGGAGAGAACAAAAGATTGTTTAAAAGAGGATTTAAAACAGTGCGAGAAGCAAAACAATTCATGAATAGTTTCATGGCAAGATTAGATGGAAATCAAGATATGGTATTTAACGATTATATTGAAATTTATTATAGTGATCGAGAAGCACATTTGAAACTAAACACTTTTTTAACAAAGAAAAATATCATTGAGAAAAACATACGTCCTTATTTTGCTGGTTATAAGTTGGTTGAAATCACTCCAGCAATCGTCATGAAATGGCAGAATGAGATTATTTCTAAAGAGTTGGATGATGGACACAATTATTCGAATGCAACGTTAAAAACGATTCATGCTCAATTAAGTGCAGTATTCAATCATGCGATTCGTTACTATGGTTTACGACAAAATCCAGCTAAAGTTGTTGGAACAATGGGAAAACCAGAAAAGAAAGAAATGTCATTTTGGATCACAGAGGAATACAAACGTTTCATTGTAGAAATGATGGATAAGCCGGTAAGTTTCTGTGCTTTCGAAGTGTTGTATTGGTGTGGTATTCGTCTAGGTGAATTATTAGCATTGACGAGAAGTGATTTTGATTTAAAAAAGAAAAAATTACGTATCAATAAATCACTTCAAAGAATCCATGGAAAGGACATTGTAACACCACCAAAAACAGTAAATAGTTACAGAACTATTGATATTCCTGAATTTTTAGCTGATGAAATGTATACCTATTTTAAAAGTTTATATGGATTAAAGGATGATGACCGTGTATTTCCAATTACTAAATCATATCTTCATCATGAGCTAAATAGAGGAAGCAAAGCAGCAGGTGTGAAGCGTATTCGAATTCATGATCTTCGCCATAGTCATGTTTCGTTGTTGATTGAGAAAGGTTTTAGTGCATTAGCAATTGCTGAAAGAGTAGGTCATGAATCCATTCGTATCACATACAAATATGCACATTTATTTCCATCGAAAGGAGTTGAGATTGCGAATTCTTTAAATGATGAATGGGAGGATATGGACGATGAGTAGAAAGAATAGAGATAAATATAATCGATTTAGAAGTAAAATCATCGCATTTCGAGTGTCTGAAGAAGAAAACAAAACGCTTGAAACCAAGGTAGCATTGAGTGGTTTGACCAAACAAGATTATATAATTCATTGTATCGAGCAAAGGGATTACGTTATCGATGGAAAAAACACAAGAGTGTGGAAAGCGTTAAAGCAACAACTAGATGTCTTTATTAAACGATTCAGTGAAATTGATGATATCTCTAAACTGGAAAATGATGAACTAGAGGTTTTGGAATATATGCTTCAAATCATTATAGCTATAAAAAAAGAAGCACAGATTAAAGTGGAAATGGAGCCACGCCAATGAATCCATGTTTGAGTTCCGCTTTAAAATATGCTCAATCTAATTATAAAGTATTTCCACTAAAAAGTAACTCAAAAAATGGGCAAGTTGTGGCATCTTGGAAACAAGATGCTTCAACAAACCCTGATTTGATACATCAATGGTTTGATCACTCTGATTATAACTTAGGAGTTGTTACAGGTCAAAAGTTGGTCGTGATCGATGTCGATAACAAAAATCAAGAGTTAGGAAATAAAACGATTAAGAAGTATATGAGACAATTTCCTCAAACAAGAATCGTTAGAACACCGAATAACGGATTCCATATTTACTATAAAGTAAACAGACCGATAAGATCTAGAGTTGGATTATATCCTGGAATCGATATCCGTGGCGAAGGTGGATACGTCCTTGGTGTTGGAAGCAAGATTAATGGGAAAATTTATCAAGATGTGAATAAGAATATTGATATCGCATTTGCCAATGACAAAGTATATGAATTTCTAAATGGTAATAGACAGAAGACAATAAAAAAATCAGATAAAGTAGAATCCATTCAGCAGGGACAACGAAATGATTATTTATTTAGGATAGCATGTTTTCTCCAACAAAAAGGATTAAGCGATGAAGCGATTCATGAATGTGTTATAAAAGAAAATGAAATGAGATGTGATCCAATATTAAATGCTACAGAAGTGGAAAAAATTATACAAAGTAGCTTTCGATATAAAAAAGGGAAGTTTGAACTTCGTAATGAAAGAGAGTATGAAGGTTTGGTACTATGTCAAGATTTCGGACTACATAAATGTAA
>OBXC01000855.1_pt1 | contig 18017 bp, 9 predicted proteins | sample 1538111 | NCBI WGS metagenome assembly OBXC01 (sample SAMEA2580137, study PRJEB22360) | human gut metagenome | biome: human gut; feature: human-associated habitat; material: faeces | place: Denmark | collected 2008/2010
GACGGGTTTCATGACCCCATCGGTGCCTTTCGCAGAAAGGTGGAAAATAATTATGCAGCTACGGAAAGGACACCCTACTCTTTTAGACGGGCGTGAAGAAAAGGAAATAAAGGTTTACAATTTGCTGGAGCAGTTGGAAATCCCTTATGAACAGGCAGACCACGAAGCAGCCTCTACCATGGAAGCCTGCGAACGGGTGGATGAGCTTATGCAGGTCACTATGTGTAAAAATCTATTTCTATGTAATCGCCAGCAAACAGACTTTTACCTGCTTTTAATGCCCGGAAACAAAAAATTTAAAACAAAAGACCTTTCCAAACAAATCGGCTCTGCAAGATTATCCTTTGCAGGACCGGAATTTATGGAAAAATTTCTGAACATTTCTCCCGGTTCTGTCAGTGTATTGGGTTTAATGAATGATTTAGAAAACCGTGTACAATTATTGGTAGATGAAGAGGTTCTGGAAGATGAATTTATCGGCTGTCATCCCTGTGTCAATACTTCCAGCTTAAAGCTTTTGACAAAGGACTTAACAGAACGTTTTCTTCCTGCAGTACATCATGAAATGAAAATTGTGCATTTGCCAAACCCTGAAGAAGAATAAAAATCTTCTTAAAATGTGGCTGCTGCTTTAAGCTTACACGCCATCTGTATCTTAAAGCAACAGTCTTCTTTTTACAGATTTTCCTTTAGAAATCTCTTTACATTTTTAAAAAATACTTTTTCAACCTGACTGTATGGCATACCTTCCCTTTCCATTGCTTCTGCCAAAAGCGGAAGACCTGCTGCATTTTTCATCTCAGAAGGCGCTTCTTCAATCCCGTCAAAATCACTGCCAAGCCCGATACATTCTTCTCCGCCTACGCAAATAATATATTTTATCTGTCTGATGAGTTCCGACAAAAGCGCACCGTCTTCCTTTGGCTTCCAGTTCTCTCTTACAAAAGAAACACAGAAATTCAATCCCATGACACCGCCTTTTTCAGCTAAAATTCGTATCATATCATCCGTTAAATTCCGAGCTGCATTAGGGGCAATTCTCCTTGCGTTAGAGTGAGATGCCAAGAAAGGACGCTTTGCGTATTTTGCCACGTCATAAAAGCCGCCGTCTGAAAGATGTGAAACATCGGGAATAATACCAAGCGCTTCCATTTCCTCCAACATTTCAAATCCTTTTTCTTTTAAACCTGCTGTTTCTCCTGCACTCCACACCTTTTGTTCCAGAGGATTATAAAAACGATTGGGATATCCTAAATCATTTTCATAATTCCATGTAAAAGTTGCCATACGCACCCCTTGCTCATAAAATTTACGCAACATTTCCGGTTCTCTCTGGTAAATAGCTCCTTCCTCCAAAGATAACAGTGCGGAAATCTTTCCGTTCTTCTCGTTTTCTTCTATATCCTTATATGTAAAAACCTGTGCAATATCCTGACTGTTTTTCTTAATTTCCTCCTGAAACAGCGCTGCCATCTCCTGCGCAGTACAAAAGCTGTCTTTTTGCGCCTCCTTGTCTACAAAAAGCGCAAAAGTCTGAAGTCCATAATCTCCTTTTCTCATCTTTTCGATATCTAAATGGAGATTGTTTTTCCTAAGCTCTACCGCTTCCTTGCTCTTCCTCTTTTCATAAATAGCGCTGATTGTATCACAGTGCATGTCAAAAACCTTCATTGATTTTCCTCTCCTTCTGGCTGTGTTTTACTTTAGTATAAAGCATCCTCTCTTCTTTTTCCAGACAAACAACCCCATTAAAAAGAGAATAACTATGATTATATTTACTCTGTTATTTTCCGGCTTTGCTTTTTGTAAAGAAGTGGGGATAACCAGCACACGAAGCTCCTCCTGTTGTATGTTTTGTGCCGCATCTATGGCAGATACTTTTATTTTCTGCCAATTTCCGTTTTTGGAAATCTGCTCTTTCACAATTCCGTTTTTTTCTTTTAGTTCTTCTTTTCCATAGTGCATCTTCCTGTCTCCGATTTGAATATCTAAACCTTCTAATGCCAGATTATCTGTAACTTCAACAAGCATGTCTCTTGCAGCGCTTTGATATTTGCCTGCATCCGTTACCCCCGATATCAGAATTGTAGGGGATGTTCTGTCCACAGTAAAAGAGAGCGGCAATGGTTCTGCCTTTCTTTTCAGACTTGTATTATTCATGCTGTTGTCGGCATTATCCTTGGAATTTAAAATAACCGTATAATTTCCTTCTTTTTTAAAATTTTCCGCTTTTATTTTATAATAATTTTTCTTCCACTTTCCTTCCTGCTCTAAAACTTCTGCTGTATAATCCTGTCCCTCTTTTAAGTCTTTCAATTCTCCGTCACAATTTACAGTAAGCGTTCTTTCTTTAATCGTATCTACATTATATTCATAAATCCCGATTTCTTTTCCTTCCCTCAAATATGTATGGCTTCCTTCCTTCACATTCAGCCATTTTCGTGTATCTAAATCTGCCTCGTACACAGAACCATACCGATTTACAGAAAATATCAGCTCTTTTTTTGCCCAATTTCCTGCTTTATCTACTGCTGCTACGGAAAGTGTATAGATATCATCTGTTTCTTCTGTTCTGGGTAAATCGGCAATCTGTATTTTTTGTCCCCTTTTTATATTCTTTACACTCTTTTTCAGCTTTAATTTTTTCTCATTGCTTCCTGTAATATTTATGGTAAAACCGCCTGTTTGATAATTCAAATCACAAATTTCTATTATCGGCGCTACCTTATCCTTATTGGCTGATTTATCCTTTATATTGGAAATTTTAATTTCCGGAAGCTCTAAATCCACACAAAAACCTTCTCCTTGAAACTCCTTTGCTTGATTTCCCGCTTTATCTCCACAGGAAACCTTTAAACAATATTCACCGCTCTCTTCATAAAAAACCTTTGCTTTATGAACGCCTTTACGAGAAGAAAACTGTGTAATCCGTGGCTTTTTTCCTGATATATTCTCAAGCTCTGTATCTATTTTAACCTGATTTTCATCAAAATTTCGCTCACGAATAACAATTTCAGCTGTACGAGGATGATTAAAATACCTGATGTCAGAAGAACTTTCCTCTTCATAAAAAACCTCAATTACAGGAGCTGTCCTGTCTATAATAAACTTCTCCTTCTCCTCATATTTTTCTTTATTTCCTGCCTTATCCTCACAGGAAAAATGCAGTCCATAACTACCGTCTTCCGAAAAAACAATCTGACAGGAATGTGTATTTCCCTTTGACTTCCACTTTCCCACTTGTGCTTTTCCTTGCATTTCCCATTTCACAGAAGAAGGCTCAAAATTTTCCTCTGTTATCTCTATCTGTGCCGTACGCTGCGTATTATAATAGCTCTTTTCATTTGCTTTCCCTACGCTCCACTGCACGGAAATCTTAGGATTTGTTATATCTATGTTTAATTTTATCCTCTTACTTTTTCCTATGTTGCCTGCTCTGTCTTCTGCAAAGGCTTGTATTTCAAGTACTCCATCCCCATACGCTGCAACAGGCACAGTGGTTTCCTTCGAGACAGCTTCTATCCCTTCTTCTGTTTCCTGAAGCAAAGAAATTTTCTCATTCTGTTTTCCCTTGGAAATAATGTAATAAACCTCCTGCAAACCGGAGTTTCCATATCTCTTGTTCGCATCTGTTCCTTGAATATGGAGCTTAATATCCTCACGAAAAAAGTAATCCTTCTCTTCCTTTCCATTGACAAGCTCCATAACAGGCATTGGACATTGCGTATCAATGCAAAATGAGATTTCTTCTCCCTGTACAATACAATCCTGTGTTGTTCGCTGAGATAAATCTTTAACAAAAGGACAAATCTTATATTCCCCCTCCTTCAATGTCATTTCCAGTATGTGCTCTTCCCCTTTTTCTATCCATTTTATCTCTTTCATAAGCTTATCTTCCAGCTCTGCCAAAGAACAGCTCTTTTTTTCTCCGTTTATCTCTGTTTCAAACCATAAATACTCTTTTTCTTTTGAAAAATTCTGCTCCCTGTACAAAATTTGAACAGTCATCGGATTTTTAGAATAATATCCTGAAAAAGCATCCCCTTGACTAAAACACTGTACTTTTACTTCAGGCAAGACGGTATCCGTCTGCAATCTTAACTCTTTTTCTGTTTTGTTGCCTGCATAATCAGTAACATTAACGACAACCTGAACATCCATACTGCTGTCTTCTTTTACTACTACCGTATATGGCAGTAGTATTTCTTTGTATTTTTCTCTTTCTTCCAAAGAGCTTTCTTGAAAAAGAGTTTCCCTGACAAGCTCCTCTCCGTCACCTCTTATCAAAATTTCTATTTGGGCTATGGCAGCTTTCTCATCTTGGACAACAAATTCTAAATCCACATCTTCCCCGTAAATGCCTGTCTTCGCTGCTTCCTGTGTCCCTGCAAATGCAATTTGTGATTGCGGTTCTTCCCAATCTGTCATAATTCCGTCAGAAACATAAATTTTCTCATGCCCCAGATAGTCCTCTGTTCTTATAAAAACAAGATAATTCTTTTCTTCCTCAGGAATTGGAATTTCTCCGTTTTGAGGCAGCAAATCCCATTTCTCTTTTTTCAACTCCTCATTAAGATACTCCTCAACCTCTTTTCCTGTAAATTCCCCTTCTTTTTTCATAATATGATACTGACTTTTCTTCACACCACAGCCATTTTTATCTTCTATATGAAAACATTCTTTTCCTGCATCTGCTTTTCCGTAAAATCTGCTAAACCTTATGATTTCCGGCAATGTTTCGCAGTCATTTATTCTGTCACTTACCGTATTTTCTGTCACCTCAGGAACATCTGTATCGAGAAAAACCGAAATCTCAAAGAGCTTTGACTTTACCTTATTCTTCTGATGAACAAGAAAAAGTGAAAGCTTTCTTTCCTCTCCCTCTTGGAAATCCTCCTTTGAAAAATCCAGTCCCTTTCCATTCTTACTGATAATTTCTCCTGACTCTGTGCATACATCTGTATAAAAGCTTGCCTTATTGTTCTGTTTCAGCAACACATGAAAATCCTGCATTTTCCCGTCTGCCCAGAGCTTTCCGGTATTCTCATCCAAATACACCTGTTGCCTGTCTGTCTCAAACTCGATATACTCCGAATGTTCCTCTATTGCCTCCGACTCTATTTGTAAACTGCCGCAAGTAACCTCATCATAATTAAAATAATAATTTTCCCCTGACTTGCCGTCCTGTTTTACGGTTATTCTCTCCTTCCATTCTCCCAATGAATAATCCGGCAATTTATCTTTCTCTATGGGCTTTTCCACAGGTGTAGGATAAACGACAGCATCTCCCTTTAGCAGTCCTTCTGTTTCAGAATTTTTATAACCCTCTGTGTTTTCCTGTACCGGCGTATCTGACGCAAAATTTATTTCATTGTAATGCCCATATTCCCGCCATCCTCGCTCTACCCTTAAATTTATCTTACGCTTCTTTATAGTGAGCGCACATTCTAAACAAACCTGTTGCTTTTCTAAATCCACTTTATATTTAGAGGCGTCTTTTCCTCCCAGTTCAACCTTGGTAACAAGGACAGAAGTCTTTTTCCCTTCTGTTACATCTTTTATTTTTTCCTCCAGCACCCCTTCCAGATTTTTTACAAAAACATCTTCTGATTTCTCTGCGCTTTCTATTTCTATATCCTCTAAATTTTCCAAAATATCTCCTGTTTCAGGATTTTGGAACACCGAAAAATCATCTCGGTCATATATCTTTGTATATTTCAGACAGACTCCTTCCTTCATTTTAAGCGTAACTGTTTTCTCTTCCTGAACAGATGCTTCTGCTTTCTGCACGAAAACAAAGCTTCCTACAAACAAAAACACAGTTATAACCAATATTCCCTTTAATTTTTCGCTTCTTTTTCTGCCATAAGCTATCCATAATGTAACAAAAAGGCAAAAAATACTAATCCCGCAAAAGACATTTTTAAGACACTGATAAAAATAAATCTGATTTTGTATCTCATTCATTTTCCCCACTCCCCTCTTCAAAGGCAGCCTCTATACTGTGATGTGCTGCGGATAAATTTTCACACAGATTTCTTTTCATTTCTTCCTCATAAACCGCATTTGCGCTTCCCTTTTCTATTTTCATTGCATCTAACCCCTCTTCTATTTCTCTAAGCTGCTTTTCCATTTCTGCTTTCGTCACTCCTGCCCTTGCAAACTGAAAAGCAGAAGTAATCATTTGCGACAATATCTCTTTATAGGCAAACAGCAAATCTTTTGATTTATACCTGTTTTTCTTCTCATGTTTTACAATCTCTGTTAAATCCCCCCAGTAATCTTTATAAGAAATACGCACATCTCCTCCTTGATGATACATGCCCAGCCGGTCATAGTATGATGCGATTTTCCAGAGCTTTTGTGCTCTTATAATTTCAGCCTCCTGTAAGCCTTGGGATGGTTTCCCTTCTCCTGCAATTTTCAGCCATTTCTCTGCTGCCGCCTTATTTCCCGTACCGTTATAAGAGTAAAAATAAGCAAGTCCCAAGATGTATGCAAAGCTCTCATACTCTCTTTTACGTGATTTTAAATATTCTTCATTTCTCTTATTTCCTTCTTTGGTAATTCCCAGCATTTCACGGATAAATTTTTCCTCTTTTTCTGAAAAAAAACATACAGAATATCCCTGTAACTCCTCCTGTTCCTCATTGTCTTTCCAGAGAAAAGTCTCCAAAAGCGCTTTATATGCTCTGCTGTCCTTGGGATTTAAGGTAATTGCTGCCTGGTAACACGCCTGATACTGTTCTTTTCCCCTTTGACGCTGTGCTTCATACAGGCAATCCTCATACGCATTTTTTACCAGCTCCTTTTCTTCTCGATAAAAAACAAGGCTTAAAAATCCGGAAACAATGGTTAATCCCAAAAAGCAAAACAGCATTAGCTTTTTTATCTTTTGAGACTTTTGATATTCTATATCCAATTTATAATAATGAGAAAGCTCCTGTTGTAATTCCTCACAGGACTGATAGCGTTTGGAAGGATTTTTCCTTGTACACTTTAAGATAATCATTTCAAGACCGGATGACAGATTTGTATTCCAATATCGAATAGGATAGATTTCATAGGGCTTACAAATAGGGTTATGCCCTGTAAGAAGATAATAAAGCGTAACGCCCAGACAGTAAATATCTGTCCGAATATCGGACTGTCCCTGCCCTTTATACTGCTCAGGCGCTGCGTAACCGCAAGTTCCCAGGCACAGGGTATCCTCCGCCTGACTTGCTTTAAATTCTCTGGCAGTACCAAAATCAATAAGTACCACTTTTCCGTCCTTTTGCACCATCACATTGGCAGGCTTCATATCACGGTAAATAATAGGCGGATTTTGAGAATGGAGATAAGACAGCACATCACACAGCTGTTTTCCCCAATTTACAACGGTTTCCTCTTTCTGCGGTCCGTATTCCTGCACAATACTTTCCAGCTGCCGCCCTTCTATGTAGTCCATTACCAGCAGAAAGGTTTCCTCGTTTTCAATAATATCTACAATATCAGGAAGATTTGGGTGATGCAGCCTTTTTAATATATCTGCCTCTGTTAAGAGTCTCTGATGAACGGTTTCAAAATTTTCCACGCCCTCCTTTTTTACTTCTTTAATTGCCCAGTGTTTATTTACCTTCTCATTTACTGCCAGATAAACAACACTCATGCCGCCTTCGCCTAATTTTCTCAGGATTTTATATCTGCCGTCAATCAGCTCACCTGTTTTTCGCATAGTATCACCTTCCTTTTATCAATAAAGCATCGGCCAGTCCAAAAAATATTGGGGCATAAAGGCATTTTTTTAAATAATCACATGGAATATTCTTGACAGAGCTGTCAAAAAGAGTTCTTAGAATTGTTTTTGTGAATATGAGAATATCATAATTTCTTTGCATTTGCAATTAGCAATATTGCCAAAAATATTGATATCCGGTGAAGCTGTCTCATTAAGAGATAACCCCACCGGACAAATCTGCCAAAGAACTTTATGGTTTAAAATCTAAATACTGCAACTCCGTAGGCAGGCAGGGAATATGCGAAGGAATACGGTCTTCCATCACATTCTTTTTTCACTGCTTTGTAATCTACGACTTCTTTATGTACGTCACCACCAAATTCAGGTTCTTTGCTGTTTAAAATCAACTTATATTGTTTTCGTTTCGGTACGCCTACCCGATAATCCTCTCTTGCCACAGGCGTATAATTAATAACAAATAACAGATTATTTCTTCCCGTAGGTGACCACCGCACAAAGCTGTAAATGCTTCTGGTTGCATCATCGGCATTAATCCACTCCAAGCCCTGATAATTGCTGTCGTTTGCATATAAAGCAGGATACTTTTTATACATTTTCAGCAGTTCCTTTACGTAATTTTGGAGCTGCTGATGGTTCTCTTCTCTCAGCAAATACCAGTCTAATTCCCGTTCCTCGCTCCATTCCTGATACTGTCCGAAATCCTGTCCCATAAACAGCAGCTTCTTGCCAGGATGTCCGATCATATAAGAATATCCGGCTTTTAAGTTCTCAAATTTATCCTGTCCAAGCCCCGGCATTTTGTTTATCATAGAGCATTTCAGATGTACTACCTCATCATGAGAAAGCACCAATACGTATCTTTCGCTGTACGCATAAGAGGTGGAAAATGTCATTTTATGATGATTGTATTTTCTGAAATACGGGTCCAGCTTCATATATTCCAAAAAGTCGTGCATCCATCCCATATTCCATTTCAGGGAAAATCCCAGTCCGCCGTCCTCCGGTTTGCCTGTTACCATCGGCCATGCGGTAGACTCCTCGGCAATCATGACAACGCCCTTATGTTTCCCTAAAACAACGGAATTCAAATGACGGAAAAATTCAATGGCTTCCAAGTTCTTGTTTTCTCCGTATTGGTTCGGAACCCATTCTCCGTCTCTGCGTCCGTAATCCAGATAAAGCATAGATGCAACTGCGTCTACACGCAGACCGTCAATATGAAATTCCTCAATCCAAAACAGCGCATTGGCTATGAGGAAGTTTTTCACTTCATTTTTACCATAATCAAAGACTTTTGTTCCCCAATCAGGATGTTCTCCCTTTCTGGGATCTGCATATTCATAAGTCGGAGCGCCGTCAAAGTCTGCCAGCCCATGAGCATCCTTTGGAAAGTGTGCCGGTACCCAGTCCAGAATAACACCGATTTTATTCTTATGTAAATAATTGACAAAGTAGCGAAAATCTTCCGGTGTACCATAGCGGGAAGTAGGTGCATAATAGCCGGTTACCTGATATCCCCATGAACCGTCAAAAGGATGTTCTGCAATTCCCATAAGCTCCACATGGGTATAGCCCATTTCTTTCACATATTTTGCCAGTTCATGTGCCAGCTCCCGATAATTATAAAAACCGGGATCATCCTCTCCCTGTGCCGGATGTTTTTTCCATGAGCCGGGATGCACCTCGTAAATAGACATAGCATCCTTGTCCACATCAAATTCCTGACGTTTTTTCATCCAGACACTGTCTGACCATTTATAGCCGGTTAAATCCACAACCCTTGAAGCATTTCCCGGACGAAGCTCGGAATAGTTTGCATAGGGGTCTGCCTTATATAACAACTCGCCGCTTTGGGCGGTAATGCAGAATTTATACAAATCCCCTTCTCTTACCTTCGGAATAAAAAGCTGATAAAGCCCCATATTATTATCGCATTTCATAATGTCTGCTTTTGCATCCCAGTTATTGAAATTTCCCACTACGGAAACTGATTTTGCATGAGGCGCCCATACTGCAAAGAAAACGCCTTCCTTCTTTCTGTTCACACCCACATGTGCCCCCAACAGCTTATAAATTTCGTAATGAGTTCCCTCCCCGAACAAATATCGGTCCAACTCTGTAATTTTCATATTAACGCCCATAAAAATCTCCTCCTTTTATGAATAAATTCCATACAGAAACTGACGAACAACTTCCCTTGTCGTTTCATCTGAAATTTTAAACATTTCATTCTCCAGCATCCCGTAGCTGGCAGTCATAATATGATGGTTTAAAACACCTGTAAATCCCACCGCATACATTTTTCTCTGAGCTGTATCTCCCTTTAGAGAAGTATCTCTTTCAAAGACACCTGCAATGTATCCGTAATAATTTTCTATAAAGGGAAGCACCATTTGAAAGGCTTCGTTTTCTCTCCCTGAATAGAAAAGTGACAGCATAAACAGATAAAACTTCTCATGAGCAGATGCAAAGTTAAAAAATCTTCTAGCAATCTGATATAGGATTTCCGGCAGTTCCTCATTCACCTGCACAACCTCTGCAATATCCTCCTGCAAAATCTTGTAGCCGCTTTCTAAAAGATACTGCAAAAGTCCCTTCTTACTTCCAAAGTAATAGTACAAGGTGGGCTTCGTCACTCCGGCTTTATCAACGATTTCCTGTATTCCCACCGCATCATATCCTTTTGCGTGAAACAAATCCAGTGCTACTTGCAAAAGCACCTCTTTGTTGTCCATTCTGTTCACCGCCCTTCTACCTTCAATTATACTTATCGGTATATAAAAAATCAACTGTTCATTTTTTATTTTCTTTTTGTGAAGAAAAAAGTACAGTCCTTTCTTATTCGTTTAGGATTTTCCTTAAATTCAGAGAAGACTCACGTATGTTCACAGAAAAATCGTCAGGAAGTAACCGGAATTGTAGTCAATCAAAAGCTGCAAGTATCAAAAGAATATCGCCGCCGTATCCGGCAGGAATGTTACTACATTAAAAAGTTCGGATTAAAAGACCACCTTGCACACATTGAATACAAAAAAGGAGAAACTCACTACCTCCAAAGTCTCAACAGTAAAATCAATTACGTACTTTACGTCAATCCTTCGGACAGTGAATTTCTCCTGTTAAAAGAAGAGATTTCCTCCTTCCTTCAAGTCTAAATATGAAATAACCTTTTGGCGTTTTCTCTTGTTACCTCTGCAACCTTATTGAAGGAAACGCCTTTTATTCTGGCAATTTCGTCCATGACAAACCCCAGCTGAAGAGAGTTGTTTCTTTTTCCTCTGCGTGGTACCGGTGATAAATACGGAGCATCTGTCTCTAAAAGCAGATAATCTAACGGTGCGTATTCTACCACTTCTTTTAGCCTCTTAGCATCCGGAAAAGTAACTACACCGCCAATGCCCAGATAATATCCCATATTCATGTATTCTTTTGCATGTTCTTTGGAATAAGCATAACAGTGAATAACTCCTGATAAATTCTCAGCCTTTTCTGCCTTCATAATATCTAAAGTATCTTTTGCAGCATCACGGCTGTGAACAATAATCGGCAGCTTTGTTTCCTTTGCCAAATCCATCTGCCTTACAAACCACTTTTTCTGTGTTTCATGGTCTTCCTTATTCCAATAATAGTCCAATCCGATTTCCCCTACGGCAACTGTTTTTTCTTCATCACACAGCTGTCTGAGTCTGCACATTTTTTCTTCATCCAGCTCGCCTACCTCATCCGGATGAATACCTACTGCCGCATAAACAAAAGGATATTTCTTTGCCAGTTCTACGGAGTCCTCTGCTCCTTTAAAAGAAGCGCCTACATTTATAATTTCGCTCACTCCGTTGGCATGTACATGCTCCAGCATTCGTCCTCTGTCTTTATCAAATGCCTTGTCGTCATAATGTGCATGGGTATCAAATATCATGAATTCCTCTCTCCTTTAATCTTTTATATACCATTTCCCGAAACAGCGCATACAGCACAGAACAAATCGGGATAAATACCAGCATACCTACAATTCCCATCAGACTTCCGCCCACTGTAACAGCAACCAGAACCCAGATAGACGGCAGTCCCACGGAACCTCCCACTACATGAGGATAAATCAAGTTTCCCTCAACCTGCTGCAATACCAGGAACAGAATAACAAAGGCAATCGCCTTCATAGGGTCTGCTACTAAAATCAGGAAAGTCCCTAAAAAGCATCCGATAAATGCACCGAAAATCGGAATTAATGCAGTAAATGCAATTAAAACGCCTACTAAAAGTGCATAGGGAAATCTTAAAATACTCATGGAAATAAAAAACATTGTTCCTAAAATAACGGCTTCACAGCACTGTCCCGTAACAAAATTAGCAAAGGTCTTATAGCTTAAAGACGCAATGTCCAGCACCTTTGTTACCACCTTCTTAGAAAAAAAGGCATATAAAATCTTTCGGATTTGTACAGCAAGCTTCTCTTTTTGAAGGAGGATATAGCATGCAAACACAAAAGCAACACAAAAGTTCATAACAGAATTGATAACAGTCTTTGCCACAGTCATGGTGGAATTTAAAACATTTCCGGCTCCGTTTTTCAAAAATCCGAATGCGGTGTGAATAATTCCGTCCCAATCAAACTGCAGACTGGCAATCCAAACTTCAATCTGCTTGTTATCTTCAAAAATGTCCATCGTCCATCTTTGAAGCTTTATAAGCGCCGCCTCTATATTTACACTTAAACTGGCAACCGTACTTGCTACCTCAGGAATAACCACCAAAAGTACAATCCATAAAATAGCAACTACAAATAAAATAGCCAGCACAAGGCAAATTGGTCGTTTCAGTTTTTTTGCCTTTCCCTTTGTTTTCGAAAATAGTCTTTTTTCCATAAAGCTCATGGGAACATTTAAAATAAATGCCATAGCTGCTCCCAGCAAAAACGGAAAAACAATACTAACCACAAAGGAAAATCCTGCCGCCACACTTTCTATTCGCTGTACTCCTACGTAGAATAAAACAGCGAATACAATCAGCAGCATAATATTTTTCATGTTTTTCTTGTTCAAATCCATACATATCCTCCAAAAATCTTTTATTTACCGATTTTTGTACGAATCCATTTAATAAACTGAATAATCGGAAGGTTTGCCAGTGACAGACCAAACATAATCAGAAGCTGTGTCAGGTTTAATGTCTGTACCTGGAAAATACTGTGCAGTGCAGGAACTAACATAACTGCTGTAATTAAAACAAGGCCAAGTCCGAAAGCACCAATTAAATAGATGTTATTGAAAAATCTCTTAGTAAACAACACAGGTTCAGAAGATTTACAGTTAAATCCATGTACCAGACGAGAAGTACATAAAGTTCCGAATGCCAGTGTAGAAGCTAAAAGCGGGGTTTGTTCCGGATTTCCAATATAAAAAGCAACCATTGTCATAATACCGATTACAAGACCTTCAATTCCAATTCTGGAAAGAAAATCTTTTGTTAAAATAGATTCGTTCATTGGTCTTGGCTTTTCATTCATAACACTTTCTGTGTGTGGCTCAAGTCCAAGAGCAATGGCCGGCAAGCTGTCTGTAAGTAAGTTAATAAACAGAAGATGAACCGGTGCAAAAGGAACAGGAAGTCCTGCAATAGAAGCATACAATACTGCTAAAATTCCGGCAAAGTTACCTGATAACAGGAACTGGATTGCACTCTTAATGTTTCGATATACATTACGTCCGTTTTCTACTGCTTTAACAATAGTCGCAAAGTTATCATCTGTCAATATCATAGATGCGGCATCTTTAGATACTTCTGTTCCTGTAATACCCATAGCAACACCGATATCTGCCTGTTTTAAAGCGGGTGCATCATTTACACCGTCACCGGTCATAGAAACAATATTTCCTTTATCCTGCCATGCTTTGACAATTCTGATTTTATGCTCCGGTGAAACTCGTGCATATACAGAAATGCCTTCTACAAAATCTCTTAATTCTTCGTCAGACATGTTTTCAATAACAGCGCCTTCACATGCCTCTGACTCATCCTTCAAGATACCGATACGTTTTGCAATGGCAGCCGCAGTTACCTTATGGTCACCGGTAATCATAATGGGTTTAATGCCGGCTTTAATACACTCCTCAACAGCAGCCTTTGACTCCTCACGCGGCGGGTCCATCATGGCAATTAAGCCTAAGAAGGTCATGTCATTTTCATCTTCCACTGTAAGAGTTGTGCCTTCCGGTACACGCTTATATGCGAAAGCAAGAACACGAAGACCGCCCTGTGAGAACTTCTGGTTCTGTGCTTCGATTTCCTGAATATCCTCTTTTGTAATCGGCACAATTTCGCCGTTTTTCTGAATGTGTGTCACACGTCCCAAAAGAACATCCACAGCGCCCTTTGTCACCATAGTAGAGCCTTCTTTTAAAGTATGAAGGGTTGACATCATCTTTCTGTCACTGTCAAAAGGAACTTCGCTGTGTCTTGGATATTTCTGTCTTACTACTTCAGCAGGAGAACCGAGTTTATCGCCCTGATTGATAAGGGCTGTTTCTGTCGGGTCACCGATTTCTTCACCGTTTTTATTGGTAGAGTCATTACATAAAATACTATGACGAAGAAGCTGTTTCTGAACCTTATCACCTAAGTCGATAGCTTCTGCCGGAATTTCTTTTCCTTCTACATAATAATATTCTACTGTCATTTTATTCTGTGTCAGAGTTCCTGTTTTATCAGAACAGATAATAGAAACACTTCCCAGACCTTCCACTGCCTGAAGCTTTCTTACAATGGCGTGTTCCTTCGCCATCTTCTGTGTACCAAAGGAAAGTACAATGGTAACAATAGAGCTTAACGCTTCCGGAATAGCGGCTACCGCAAGAGCAACTGCAAAGAGGAAGGCATCTCCGATGCTTTCTCCACGAAATACGCTGATACCAAATAAAATGGCACAAAATACAAGAATTAAAATGGATAATTTCTGACCGAAGTTATCTAAGTTCATCTGAAGCGGTGTTTTCTTTTCAGAAGTTGTTTTTAATAACTTGGCAATTTTTCCCACTTCTGTTTCCATACCAATTCCGGTTACGAGGAAAGAACCACGTCCGTAGGAAACAAAGCTTCCGGAATATACCATGTTGGTTCTGTCCCCTAAAGGAACTTCACCTTCAATTTCTTCTTCTTTTTTCTCTACACCAAGGCTTTCACCGGTAAGTGCACTTTCGTCAACCTTTAAGCTGGCGTTTTCAAGAATACGTCCGTCAGCCGGAACGTAATCTCCTGCTTCCAACATAACAATATCACCTACGGTTACCTGAGCAGACGGAACTTTGATAACGTCTCCGTTTCTGAAAACCTTTGCTTCCGGAGCTGACATGGCTTTTAAAGAGTCCAGTGACTGCTCTGCCTTAATGGTCTGAACAGTGCCTAAAATCGCATTCATGGTAATTACCACCAGAATAACAATGGCGCTTTCTGTTTCTCCCAATAATCCTGATACGATTGCTGCTACAATCAGTATAATAACCAAAAAGTCTTTATACTGTTCCAAAAAAATCTGAAGAATGGACTTCTTCTTTTCTTCTACTAAAGCATTTGGTCCATACTTTTCCTGATTTTTCTTAATCTGTTCCTCGCTGAGAGGATGAGTACTGCCATTTACAGCTTTTTGAGCTTCTGTTCTTGACATTTGATAATACTCTTTCATGCTTTTTCCTCCTGATTTTTATTGTGCGTTGTAAAAGTCCCTCTTTCTTTCCTGTGAAACAGAAAAAGGCAAGACTCCTACTGCACTTTTTCATGCAATAAAAGTCTTGCCATTTCATCACGACACGGATGGAAATCTTTCCATCGAGATTGACGTTATCGTGAACACCCGTGGGTGCCAGCTACTCCCTTTTATTAAAGAGAACTATAAACGATATGCCTGACGCTGTCAACCCCTTATTTAACAGATTTCTGCACCTGCGGGCATATCCTTGTCAGGAGTCATAAGAGCCAATTCGCCGTCAAGCCCTTCCGCACATAAAATCATACCCTCTGAAACAACACCGGCTAATTTGGCAGGTTTTAAGTTTACTAAAACCATAACCTTTTTGCCAACCATGTCTTCCGGTTTGTAGTTGGATTTAATTCCTGATACAATCTGTTTTACCTGACTTCCGATTTTCACCTGAGAGCAAAGAAGTTTTTTGGATTTTTTCACTTCCTCACAGGCAATAATTTCACCCACCTGGAACTGCATTTTCATGAAATCATCAAAAGTAACTTCTTCTTTGGCTTCAATATCCACAACAGGAGCTTCTTCCTCTGCTGCTTCCTCTGTTTTTTCTTCTTCCTTCATAGCTTCTACTTTTTCCAGAACTTCTTTTACATCCAGACGTGCAAATAAAATTTCCGGTTTCTCTGTAACCTTGTTTCCGGAAGGATATAAGCCAAAGGTTTCTAATTCTTCGTATTCACGTTTTGGCGCATTTAACTGTGCCAGAATTTTTCCTGTTGTTTCAGGCATAAAGGACTCTAATAAGGAAGCACCGATGCAAATTCCCTCTACCAGATTGTAGAGAACGGTTGCAAGACGGTCTTTCTTATCCTCGTCTTTTGCCAGAACCCATGGCATTGTTTCATCAATATATTTGTTGCAGCGTTTGAATAAAGTAAAGATTTCTGTAATAGCGTCTGCCACACGAAGCTCTTCCATCTTTGCTGCTACTTTTGCCTTTGTTCCCAGTACGACTGCCTTTAATTCTTCATCCACAGGCTCACATACATTGGTATTTTTCACTTCTCCGCCAAAGTATTTGTTGGACATGGAAATGGTTCTGTTTACCAGATTTCCTAAAGTATTTGCAAGTTCGGAATTTAAACGTTCTACCATCAACTCCCATGTAATCACACCGTCATTTTCAAATGGCATTTCGTGAAGAACAAAGTAGCGCACTGCATCTACTCCAAAGAAGTCTACTAACTGGTCTGCATAGAGCACATTTCCCTTTGATTTACTCATTTTTCCGTCACCCTGTAAAAGCCATGGATGTCCGAAAATCTGTTTTGGCAACGGTAAATCAAGAGCCATCAGGAAGATTGGCCAGTAAATTGTATGGAAACGAATAATATCTTTTCCGATTAAGTGTAAATCTGCCGGCCAGTCTTTTTTAAACTGCTCTGTATTCTCGCCGTCACAGTCATATCCGATACCTGTAATGTAGTTTGTCAGCGCATCCAGCCACACATATACTACGTGTTTCGGGTCAAAATCTACCGGAATTCCCCATTTAAAGGATGTTCTGGATACACATAAATCCTGAAGTCCCGGAAGAAGGAAGTTGTTCATCATCTCATTCTTTCTGGATACAGGCTGAATAAATTCAGGATGTGTGTTGATATGGTCAATCAGTCTCTGTGCATATTTGCTCATTCTGAAGAAGTATGCTTCTTCCTTTGCAGGTGTTACAGGACGTCCGCAGTCCGGACATTTGCCGTCTACCAGCTGGGACTCTGTAAAGAAAGACTCACATGGTGTACAGTACATACCTTCGTAATATCCTTTGTAAATATCACCCTGGTCATACAGCTTTTTAAAGATTTTCTGTACCTGTTTTTCATGATAATCATCTGTTGTACGGATAAATTTATCATAGGAAGTATTCATTAAATCCCAGATATTTTTAATTTCTCCTGCTACATTATCTACAAATTCTTTGCAGGTAACACCGGCTTCTGCTGCCTTTAATTCGATTTTCTGACCGTGTTCATCTGTTCCTGTCTGGAAAAACACGTCATATCCCTGCTGTCTTTTAAATCTGGCAATACTGTCTGCAAGAATTGCTTCGTAAGTATTTCCAATGTGTGGCTTGCCTGATGTGTAGGCAATGGCTGTTGTAATATAATATTTTTTCTTATCCAATTTTCTTTCCTCCTTGTATACGCTCGCAAAAAAAGACTCACCTTCCATATTAAGAAGGCGAGCCTATAACCCACGTTACCACTTCTGTTTATCTGTACCTCGCAGTACAAACCTCAACGGGTATCTGTTTAATACCCTGCCGCTATAACAGGCGGACCCTGTCGCAGCCTTGGCAATTCTGCTTCGGTGCGCCTCTCAGGAGCCATCTTCCATATACTCTCATTTATTCCTCTCAGCCTATGGGAATTTCTCTGTAAAATGTTAAATATATGTACTCTCTCCGTCACTGTGTTTACATATATGAATTATGCTAACATATTCAGGAATATTTGTAAACACTCTTTTTCTCTTGAGTTTCCGCAGTTCTGTCCACAGAACACCCAACCAGTCTTGCTGTTTATA
>OBXC01000859.1_pt1 | contig 17940 bp, 10 predicted proteins | sample 1538111 | NCBI WGS metagenome assembly OBXC01 (sample SAMEA2580137, study PRJEB22360) | human gut metagenome | biome: human gut; feature: human-associated habitat; material: faeces | place: Denmark | collected 2008/2010
ATGTTTAGTTCTTTCTATATTAAAAAAACCGTTGAAAGGAAATTAAAAAGGTAATGAATAATTTAAAAGAAAAATGTGCGCTAGAGGCATTAAAATATATTAAAGATCAAAGTATTGTTGGTTTAGGTGGTGGTAGCACAATTGCTTATTTAGTAGAATTTTTAGCTAAAAAAAATTTAGATATAAAGATTGTAACACCATCTTATCAAACAGCAATGTTATGTGTAAAACATCAACTTTGTGTTGTACCTACATGGTCAGTTGACCATGTAGATATTGCCTTTGATGGTTGTGATGAGGTTGATTTAAAATTAAATGCATTAAAATCAGGTGGGGCAATTCATACAAAAGAAAAAATTATTGCTTCATTAGCCAATGATTATGTATTATTAGTAGATGAATCAAAGGTATTTGAAAAATTACCTTTTGATCATGCTATAACAATTGAAATAATTCCTGAAAGTATAAAATATGTACAAAAGAGATTAGAAAAATTAGGAGCTATTGTTTCTATGCGTCAAAGTAAAGCTAAAGATGGTTATACTATAAGTGACCATGGAATGTTTATTATGGAAGCTAAATTTAAAAATGTTGAAGATATTCAAGAGTTAGATAATAATTTAAAAAAGATTACCGGAATTGTTGATACATCATTATTTGTAAGTAAAGTAAATTTTGTTTTATCGATTGATGATGATGGATATATTCGTAAATTTTAAAAGGAGATAACATTAATGAAAAAGTTAAATTGGGGTATTTTAGGAACTGGTTGGATTGCAACGGAAATGGCAGAAGCTTTAAATCGTGTTAATGGTGAAATATATGCGGTATGCGATACAACTTTAGAAGCAGCAAAAAAATATGCAAAACGTTTTGGAGTACAAAAGGCTTATGGTAGTGCAGATGAAATGATTGATGATGAAAATGTGGATATTGTTTATATTGCTACGCCACATAATTTACATTATCGTTTTTTGGTTCAATCATTAAAGGCAGGAAAACATGTTTTTTGTGAAAAAGCGATTACTGTAAATGATTCACAGTTAGAAGAAGCGGTTGCTATTGCAAAAGAAAAGAATTTGGTAATTTGTGATGGAGTTACTTTATTTCATATGCCATTATTTAAGAAATTGAAAGGAATTGTTGATAGTGGTGTAATTGGTGAAGTAAAAATGGTTCAAGTTAATTTTGGAAGTTGTAAAGAATATGATGTTACAAATCGTTTCTTTTCTAAAGAATTAGCTGGAGGAGCATTATTAGATATTGGAGTTTATGCAACAAGTTTTGCTAGATATTTTATGAAAAGTAAACCTAATATAGTTTTAACAACAGCTAATTATTTTGAAACAGGTGTCGATGAAACTTCAGGAATCATTTTACGCAATCCAGAAGGGCAAATGGCAGTTATGGCATTAACAATGAGAGCTAAACAACCAAAACGAGGAGTTGTTGCAGGTGAATTAGGATACATTGAGGTAAATAATTATCCTCGTGGTGATGTGGCTACAATCACATATACAAATGATGGGCATGTAGAAACAATTGAACTTGGAGAAACTGAAAAAGCATTAGATTATGAAGTTTTAGATATGCAAGATTATATTTTAAATAACGGTGGACAAGAAAATCTTCAATATATCCGTGATGTTATGGCAACATTAACTGAAATTAGAAAACAATGGGGTATGATTTACCCATTTGAATAATATGAATAAAAAATATTTCTTTTTTGATATTGATGGAACATTGACAGATAAAAAAACTAATAAAGTTGTTCCATCAGCTTTAAAAGCATTAAAAAAACTTCAAGACAATGGACATTTTGTAGCAATTGCTACTGGTAGAGTGCATTACAAAGCAGTTAATTTTATGCGTAAAATTGGTTTAAAAAATATGGTATGTAATGGTGGACATGGACTTGTTGTTAATGAGCAACTTGTTAAAAATGCGCCATTAGATTTTCAAAAGTGTTTAGCTATAATAAAACAAGCAAATCAATTTGGTTATGGAGTGCTTGTAGCTCCTTATGATAATAATGAAGTTTATGGAAAAGATTTTCTTTTTTTAAAACAGGCTGGTTTTAGAAAAGAACCATCTACATATTATTTTGATTCTAATTATGATTTTTCTAAATTTAATGATATCTATAAAATGTATATTTCTATACCTCAAGATCAAGAAGAACTTTTGACTTTAAAAGATACGGTAGGTAATTTAAGATTTGAAAAAGAATATCTAATGTTTCAACCTGATGCAAAAAGAAAAGGCATTGAATGTATGATTAATTATCTTCAAGGAGAGATCAAAGATGTAGTTGTTTTTGGTGATGATTACAATGATATTGATATGTTTCAAGGAGATTGGTATTCTATTGCAATGGGGAATGCTTGTGATGAATTAAAAAAGATCGCAAGTGAAGTTACTGATAGTAATATAAATGATGGGATATATAATGTTTGTATGAAATATAATTGGATATAAAGAAAAGTAATGGTTATAAATTAAAGAAGAATTAAAATTATTGAATTTATCAATAAAATTAATTCTTCTTTTTTAATAAAAGTATTTTTACATAGTTTATTACTATTACTTATTTTATACTGTTAGTTTTAAAGTTTGTTAGTGATATTTTAATAATTGTAACAGCTAGAGGATATAGCAACTTTGATCTGTTATTTTAAGATACAATATATATTTTATTACTTTTTATGACTTTTTCGATAATCTTGAAAAAGTCATTTTTGTACACATTTTAATTACAATGTTGCAATGAATTATTATACTAGCTTGAGTTTGGATTGTTGCAAAGTGTTGGTATATTCGACAAACATGCATTCATGTTACTATTATATGTGTTAGGAATGGGGAGTGAAAAAATGATTATTGAAAAAAAACTTATTTGTTTAGATATTGTTGGAGATAATAAACAAAATATTATTAACAATTTAAGTGAAGTTGCTTTTCAAAATGGTAAAATAAATGATCTAGAGGCGTATAGAAATGCGGTTTATAAAAGAGAGGAAGAATTTTCAACAGCACTAGGATATTTAGTTGCTATGCCACATGGCCGAAGTAATGGTGTAAATGAACCATTTGTTGTTTTTGGAAGATGCAAAGATGAAATAGTTTGGGATGAAAATGAAATTAAATTAATTTTTATGATTGGTATACCTTTTCAAAATAGAGATAAAACACATATGAAAATACTTGCGAATATTTCAAGAAAGCTTATTGATGATTCATTCAGAGAATCATTATTAAGTGCACAAAATCAAGATGAAATATTTAATATATTATCACAAATAACAATATAAGGAGGAAAAAAGAAATGAAAATTGTTGGAGTGACAGCTTGTCCTACAGGTATTGCGCATACCTACATGGCACAAGAAGCTTTAGAAAAAAAAGCAAAAGAAATGGGTCATATTTGCCATATTGAAACTCAGGGTTCAATTGGGATTGAAAATGAATTATCAAGAAAAGAAATTAAAGAAGCTGATGTTGTTATTTTAGCTGTTGAAGTAGCAATTGAAGGAATGGAACGTTTTGATGACAAGATTGTTGTAAGAGAGAATGTAGCAAAATGTATCTCAGATCCTGAATACGTCATTCACGATGCATTGAGTAAAATTTAATGGTTTTAGTGAAAGCATTAGGTATAAATATAAAAGGAGGAAAATATGAAAGATTTTTTTAGAGAATTAAAGAAACATGTTATGACAGGTGTTTCTTATATGATTCCAGCAGTTACTGTTGGTGGTGTTTGTATTGCAATTGCACTCGCTACAGGAACCGCAGGAGCTAATGGTATGGAAGTCACAAATGAATTTTGGGCCAACATTAATACTATTGGTGGGGCAGCAATCGGATTTATGTGTCCTATGTTAGCTGGATATATTGCTTACTCAATTGCTGGTAGACCTGGTTTATTACCGGGAATGACTGTTGGTTATTTAGCAAACAATCCAGTCGGAGCTTTTGAAGTGAAAACAGGTTTCTTAGGTGCATTAATTTTAGGAGTAGCAGCTGGTTATTTGGCTAAATGGGTAAAAACGTGGAATGTACCGAAATTTTTAAAAGCAATTATGCCAATCTTAATTATTCCTATTGTTACTACAGTTATTGTTGGTTTAGGTTATATTTATATTCTTGCTAATCCATTGGGTACAGTTGTAACAGCATTGACAGATGCTTTATCAAGTTTATCTGGTGGATCAACAGTATTATTAGCCATTGCTGTTGGATGTATGATAGCATTTGACATGGGTGGTCCAGTTAATAAAGTTGCATTTTCAACTGCAGCTGCATTAATTGCAGAAGGAAACTCATCAATGATGGGGATGGCAGGAGTTGCAATTTGTGTTCCGCCAATTGGTATGGGAATTGCGACAATGCTATTGAAGAAAAAATTCACTGCAGATGAACGAGAAGCTGGTAAAGCAGCGACTGCTATGGGATTGGTTGGAATTACTGAAGGAGCTATTCCTTTTGCAGCTGCAGATCCTATAAGAGTATTGCCATCAATTATGGCAGGTTCATCAGTTGGAGCAATTATTGCTGGATTAGCAGGATGTACAGATGCAGCTCCTCATGGTGGATTAATTGTGTTACCAGTTGTAGGAAATCCTTTAATGTATGTATTAGCAATATTAGCAGGTGTTGTGGTAGTTGTTGTGATGATTTTTTTATTAAAAAAAGATATTCTTACTGAAAAAACAGAGTGATAAAAGATAAATACTTCAGTTTTTCAAAGGTTATGTTCTATTTGACAGAATGTTTTCTTGTGTGTAAAATAAATATTTATAAAGCGGTTTCAAAAGAACTGTTTGAAAGACGGTAATCAAAAATAGTTTTATATTTAATGTAGAAAGAAATAAGCTAATATAAGAATGGTAATCAGATAAGCAAGTTAACATAAATTGCCCTCTAAGTTTACTTGATTAACTACTAAAAGCATTGCTTAAAACACGAAAAATCAACAGTTTTTAGGGAAAAGTTGATAAAATAGAGGGTGCAAAAAATGTCAATTTAAATTATATTGATATATTCAATAAGAAACGTTTTCGAACCGTCACATTATCCGAGGGGGAAGGAACAACATGAATCAACGTCAAAAAGAGTTATTAAAAGAACTTGTTTATGAGCAAGATTTTGTTACTGTACAACAATTAGCAGATCGTATGAATATATCATTAAGAACGGCTTATAACGATGTTAAATGCATAGAAGAATTTCTCAAAAAACAAAATATTATTTTAGATAAAAAAACGAATGTTGGTATTAGAATACATGCTTCTGAATCTATAAAAAAATCTTTATTAAATTATACAGATGAAACAAAAGAAGCAGTTGATGTTTTATCAACGAAAATGCGCAGAATGAAGATTACATCAAGATTACTTTCACATAAAGAAGGTACATCTTTAAATAGACTTTCTGAAGAGTTTATGGTTTCTAAAACTTCAATTGTGAAAGATTTTGAAGTTATTGAAAAAAAGTTAAATAAATATAATCTTACACTAATAAGAGATCGTAAAGGGACGAGAGTTATTGGAAATGAAAATGATATTCGTCATGGATTAAGTCAATTAGCAAGTTCATTTCTTCAATTTGAATTTGAAGAAGAGGAGCAAGAAAGACAAGTAACAAGATTGGATTTATCTACATTTAATTGTTTGAAGAATATTTTTGATGTTGATTATATGGATAAAGTAGAGAAAATTGTTCTTGAAGCTGAAAAAAAATTAGGGTATACAATAAATGAAATCTCATACGTAAATCTTATAATTCATTTGCTTATTTTAATTAAGAGAATAAAATCATTATCTTTTTATAATGAAGAGGAATCAGAACGAATTTTTACAATAGAACCAGTTGAAAGGACAATGGCAGTAGCACATTTTATTGCTTCATCAATTTTAGAAAGTTGTGATATTCATATTCCAAATGGAGAGATAAAGTATATACATCAATATCTTGTTTGTTCAGGAATTCAAAATGACTTTTTACATTTGGATGTGGATAGTTATTCATTGAATGTTAAAGAAGAATATTTAGATTTAGTTGATCAAATGATTTCATTTGTTTCGGACTCTGTACACTTTGATTTGAGACAGGATAAAGAATTAAAATTAAGTATTATAACTCATCTTATTCCCATGATTCAAAGGATACAATATCATGTTAAAATAGAAAATCCACTTATTCATGAAATTAAATCTAAATATTCAGCGATGTTTTCGATAGTGACTTTGGCTATTGAAATATTACATAATGATTTATTAAATAATTTAAATGATGATGAAATAGGTTTTCTAACAATTCATTTTCAAGCGGCTGTTGAACGTTCTATGGAACAAAAACAAGTAATTGTTGTATGTCCAGAAGGTATTGGCTTTTCTCGTTTGATTGCTCATAGAATTGAGAGATTTGTTTCATCAGTTCGGATTGTTGATATAATTTCTCTTCGTAAACTCAATATAATGGACTTATCTAAGATTGATTTTGTTATTTCTACTGTTCCAATTCAAAAATGTGAAAAACCAGTTGTTCTTGTTTCTACATTTTTATCTGAATTTGATATTCGAGATATCAATAATTATTTAATAGAATCATCACAAAATTTAAAACACCATAATTTAGAACATTTGTTAAAGATTATAGATGAAACAGTTGTTTTTGCACAAGTAGATTTTCAAAAAAAAGAAGATGTTTTAAGGTATGTATGTGAGCAAATGTATGATAACGGTTATGTTACAAAAGAATATCAAAAAACTGTTTTTGAACGAGAAGCTATAATGAGCACAGATTTGGGAAATAGAATTGCAATCCCACATGGAAGTGAAAAAGAAATCATTGAATCAAAAGTAGCTGTTGTGACTTTAAAGAACCCAATTTTATGGAATCAACATCATGTTGATGTTATCTTTTTAATTGCAATGAATATGAAAAATCCTCAAAAAACAAAGAATATTTTAAAAGACTTATATTCTATAGTGGATTCAAAAAAAATATTAGAAGAATTAGTCAATGCTGATAATAAAGAGGAGATCATTCAATGTATTCAAAGGTAATTTGTCTGTAAAGATACTTTGGTGTTGCTATTTAATTTATAACTTACAACAAATTATTTATGATATCCCTGAAAATAATGAATTCAATGTTAAAGGAAGATAAAATATGAATAAAAAATATAAACGATATATGCAAATTTTTTTTATGTTTGCAGGAATTCTGTTGCTGGTTGGATGTTCATCATTAAAAAAAGAAGAAGGGCTAGGAATATTTGAATATTATTTAAAACCAGATGGAGAAAATCGATTGGCAGTTACACTAAAGATAACCAATCCATCAACTTCTGCTAAAAGAGAATTTAGTTTTCCTTCGGTTGGAGAAAATATAGAATTAGATGAATCGTCAAAGCAAACATTATGGATTGAAAGTGGAAAAACTAAGGAATTAAAGTATCATGTAAATTTAGGAGAAGATGGAAAACATGGTGCTCAAGGAATAATTAATGATAAATTTTGTGTTTTTGATGGACTACACACTCTTCTTCTTCCAGAAGAGGCTTATGTAGAAGGTATATCTAACGAAGAAGTCTTGATGAAACAATTGTCTATAAATTTAGAATCAGAAAAAGGATGGATGGAAGTAAATCCTTTTGAAATGAAGAAAAATGTAACTTGGCCAGATTTATATGATTTGATGAATGATTGTTTTGCGATGGGAGAATTTGAAAGACGTGAAATTAATGTAGAAGATGGAAAATTAAATATTTACGGTCCACAAGGAGAAAAATGGACACAAGATGTTATATATGAAGAAGCGCTTAAATCGTTATTATCATATTATCAAAATTTATTTACATTAAAAAAAGAATATAGTGTTATTTTCTTACCAGGAGAAAAACAAATAATTGGAGGTGCTGGAAGCCATAGTGTGGGAGCATCATTTAATCCTGAAAATACAAGGGATTGGGAACTTCTTAGTCACAGAATGTTTCATGCATTTTTAGATAGTTCATTACATGGACAGACACTTCATATGGCACCACTTTTGTGGTTTAGTGAAGGACTTGCTACTTATTATGAAAATATAGCATTGCAGCAAATGCCAGAATCGATGAGAATATCATATGGTTGGAAAGATGATTTACAGTTTGCAAAACTTTATGACCAATATCTTTATATGCGTTGTAAAGAGCCAGTTTTATATCAAATTGCTCCGATGGAAGAAGAAGGATTAAAGTCACAAGCACAAGTGGAATTTCTTCATTATATACAAGCTCCTCTTATGATAAAAAGGATGGAAACAATTGCGGGAAAAGATAGTGTTTTGAATGAGCTTTTAAAATGTTATGAGTGGGATTCTTTTTCTATGGAAGATATGGTAAAACAACTTTTAAAAGATGATTATGTAGAAAATTGGAAAAATTATTTTGTTGGAAAAGAGATTATTCCACTTTGGCAGTTAGGTAAGACAGTAAGAAATGATTCAACAATAGTCGAACATCTCAATTCAGCAGAATGGACACTTGGTAGTTGGCTTAATAAAGAATTAGAATATTATCCAATTGAAAAAATATCTATAGAAGAGCTAGAAAATTTAAAAGAAAATAATGACTTAAATCAGTTTAGTTATGCTGATTCTGAAACTGAAAAAAGTATTCACGAATATTCAAAATTAATTGACGAATTGTTGAAAGCAAACTGCTTGAAAATAAAAGAAGCGGGATTTGAAGTAGGGGATCCTATGGCACGTTATGAATATTTAGAAAATATGGATGGAAAAGTAGAGGAAGAATAGAATGAAAAACAATATGAAAAAATGGTGGATACTGGCAGGCATTATTATATGTGTGCTAGTGATTTTTGGGACAATTATTATTGTAAAAAATAATGTAAAAAGTTCAAATGAAACTTATGCGGTTAATTATATCGTTAAAGCAAATTCCGCATCAACAGGAATTGTTAGTGTGACAATGGAAGTTATTCCAGAAAAAATTAAAGCAGAAACAGAGTTATTCTTTCAAATGCCTGAAATTAATACATCAGAGCCAAAATGTGTTACAGAATCTGGGAAAGACGTTACGGTAGAGGAAGCCGGAGGGGTTTGGAAAATAAATTCACCTAAAAAGATAGAACCACTTACATTTACATATGATGTTCGTATGGGTGTAGATGCGGATACGAATGTGGGGACAGTATATGGTGCATTTTATGAAGATTTATTAGTGTTTCAAGGAAGGCAGCTACTTGCATTGCCATGGGTAGGACAGGAAGAAGCTTCTAAAATTGAACAATCTGTATCTAAGCTTACCTTTAAGTTAGATACTGAATACGAATGGAACAGTATTATGCCTTTCACGGAAGTAAATAGTAAAAAATTTTCTTTTATTAAAGAAAACCCAGATTGGAATGTGTTTAATGAAATCTATTACTCTGCATTTTGTTTCGGTAATTTTGAACAACTTCCAATTGATGAGCAACAAAAAGATGTTTTCTATATAGATCAGGCAATTTCAGATACTGCAGATATAAATGCTTTGGATGCAGTAAAACTTTTCTATGAATATTATAAAAATTTATTTAATGGAAAGACACCTAAAGCACCTGTAATTCTTTTGCGTACCGATGAAAACGATAATATTATTTTAGGTGGTACAGGAGCTGGTGGTAGTGCATTGACACTTGAAATGGAAGAAGCAATTGATTGTGAAAGAATGTCACGCACTTTATATCATTCATTTTTTGATAGTTTAAATCGTCAGGAAAACTTGAGATATGCACCAAATTTATGGTTATATAATGGATTAGCAGATTTCTATTCAGAAGATTCAGCGTTGGCTTTATCTGATGTTTTACGTGCAGAATATGGAATCTCTATGCAGGATAACTTGCTTACAAGATATGGAAAATATTTGTATTATATGTTAAGTGATCAGTCTGTAGGTTCATCATCTCCAGAAGTTGAAGGGCAGATGTCTGTAATTCAAAATGATTTCTACTATGATCTTAAAGTGCCTTTGATCATTGCAACGATCGAAACTTTTGGAAAAGAAGAAAGTGATGATCCATCAGTTATGATTTCTTATTTAATAGAACATGGTGATGAAAAAGAACTAGATTTGAAAGATTTTAATAAAAAAGTGTTAGGTAAGAATGAAGAAGCAGTTAGACAGTATCTGTCAGGAGAATCTTTTATCCCAAATTATTGGGGATTGAATGATAGTGTACTTGGTGATAATGGAATTCTTCCAGAAATTAGTGAAAGTGAAGCAAGATATGCAGAAGAATATGAACAACAGGATATGACTTACCCATATCCATCATTTAAATTGGTAGATTGTGAGAAAATGGATGCAGAGATTAATAAAAGAGGTCTAACATTTGGAAGTGAACAATTAGAAAATCTTGTTCGAGATTATTCTGAAAATCTTTACTATTGGTGTATGCAGGCTATGCTTCGAGCAGAATTGTGTGAGATAAAAGATCCAACAACTCCGCAAGGAAGAGCAACATTGTATGGTGATGAAGGAGAAAAAATTTGGAAAGAGTACTGTGATAAAAATTTTTAAAATATAATTAAGAATGATATAAAAATAAGAAATATATATTGGGTGGCCCTATTTTTACGGGGCCTTTTTAATAATATTGAATAAAGGTAAGTAAATTAAGTGAAAACTTAAAATGAATTTTGGATTTAAGATTTTTTGTACACATTTTAATTAAAATGTTGCAATAAGCTATTATACTAGTTTAACTCTGAATTGTTGCAAAGTGTTGGTATATTCGACAAACTACTTTCGTGATACGATATATGTGTTAAGAATGGAGAGTGAAAATGATTATTGAAAAAATTATTTGTTAAAATATTGATTTTTAACTCAAAATTTAAGAGATCTTTGAAAAGTGAATCGTGAGTTTGTAAAAAAGGTCATGGGGAAAATACATTTACAAGGCAGTTTTAAAAATTATTATTTATTTTGACAGTTGAGAATTAAATTATTGTTCTGTTTTTAATAAATAATATATGATTTAATCATAGTTTTTAAACACAGATACCTAGGATGTATTAGTGTTTTTTACTTTTTTGAACATTTGTGGTTATGATAAGTTTTAAATGCATCATTATGTTTAATGATAGGTGTATGATTTATTAAAATATTTTTCTAAAATAATTTGAGCTTTTTTTGGTTGTAGCTGTATGTAGAATTTTAAATTGATGGGATTCATATGGTGTTGCACCATTGATTTTATTTTGCTAGAGAGTTTATCATAGTTATTTGTATTTCTTATTACACCTTGTTTATTGATTAGTTTAATTTGATTAATAAGGTGCAAAATTTTAATTTCATCAATTAAAGATGAGATTTTTATAGAACTTTTATCTGGATCTTTTTGTTCATCAGTAATTAGTGATATGCGATATTCTTTATTTTTAAAAAGTATTTACAAATAGTTTTTATAATTAGTGTCATATTTGGAGAAGAATAAGTTGTTGTATTCAAGAAATATAATATTAATACTTTTTTGTAGACGATTTTTATATACGTTTATTTTATCTTTTGAATTACGATGATAAATTAATTGTTTTAGTCTATAAGATCAAAACCGTTAATTGTAGAAAGGTGATAAAATTTTGTTATGAAATACAAAGAACGTTAAGATAGTAAGTATATTTAGCTTATTATTCAAAAAATTCCACTCTTCATCTTACAAATTAAAACTGTAAAGGTAGGATTGATAAGCTCTATTAAATATTTTTATCTAAAAGATATTTAAGTAAGATAAAATGATATATTTAGTATCTTCCATTTTAAACAATATGTTGTTTTAGAATATTAATCAAGTTGATTAAAAACTTCTTTATTTTTTAAAGAAAGTAAGTTCAAAAAGAATTTCATCATAATTTTTGTTGATGATAGGGAAAATTAGTCTAAGTTAATTAATATTGTTTAAAGATGTGGTTCGGTGAGATTTTTTTGAAATAGTCAATGTCACAAAAAATACAAATTCACATTCACATATATCAGTTTTACAAAGATATTCAACCGGAATCAACCACGGTCTAAAAGGTTGATAGAAAGGAGAAGGTATATTTGTTTATGACTGCTACATGAGTCATTTATAATATACTAGTGGGAAAGTAATGAAACATAAAAAGTTGAAAAAAGGTCTTACAACAATCTTAACTGTTTCTATGGCAGCAGGATTGGTAACACCTATCAACGTACATGCTGCAACTTATGATGATCATACTATGTATATGGTAGGAAATGCTCATATTGATACAGCATGGCAATGGCCGTACGAAGATACAGCTAGAGACGTTATTAAAGATACGTTACAAAGAGAAATCAAAGCATTGAATGAAAACCCAAATCATAAATTTACTATGTCTGCGACAAAACATTATGAATGGGCAAAAGAATATTATCCAGAAATGTATGAAGAAATTAAGAAATTCATGAAAAATGGTCAATGGGATAATCCAGGAGGACAAGTAGTAGAGCCAGACTTAAATATCCCAAGTGGTGAATCTTTGGTACGTCAAAGTCTTGAAGGACAGCATTTCTTTGAAAAGGAATTTGGAAAGACAAGTACTGTAGGTTATGTGCCTGATACTTTTGGATTCAGTGGTCAATTTCCTCAGATTTTAAAAAAGAGTGGTATGGATAGTTTTGTTACTACAAAACTAAATTGGCAAAATGACGGAAATAATGGTAAGGCTCGAAGAAAATCTGATGTTTTTAAATGGAATGGTATAGATGGAAAATCTCAAGTATTATCTTATGCTCCTCATCTTGATTATGTAAGCGATTATAATGATAACGCAATTAAAGAAGCATTCGATAGAAACAAACAATCTGGATATGAAACAAATGTTAAAATTGCATTAGGAATGTTTGGAGGCGGAGATCATGGTGGTGGTCCTGATGGAAATGGATATAACCGCTATGATGGAAAAACAGTTGACGGTGCAGAGGTAAAACTTGCTACAATTTCAGAATTTTTTGACGATTTAGAAAAACAAGATTTAACTAATGTACGTGAAGTAGATGGAGAAATGTATTTTGAAAACCATCGTGGTACTTATACTTCTTGGGGACAGGTAAAAAAATATAATCGTAAAAATGAAATCCTTGCAGAACAAGCTGAAAAAGCAGCTACAATCGGTAATTGGTTAAATGCAATGCCAGATGCAGATACTGCAAACCTTTACAAAGCATGGGACAGAATCTTAATTAATCAGTTCCATGATGTTCTTCCTGGATCTGGTATTCCATATGCATATATGGATACATATAATGATCAAGAACTTGCAGAACGCTTAATGGAAAATACGCTAAATAGTGGTGTAAACTCTATGGCATATGTGGCAGATACACAAGTAGATGGAACACCAGTTATCGTATTTAATGCTCTTTCATGGGCAAGAGATGAAATGGTGGAAGTGGATGTAAAATTTGATAACAGTATCCCTGAAAAAGTTGCTGTTTATGATGGACAAGAAAAATTATTGGGTACAGTAATAAGTCGTGATGATGAAAACAACACAGCAACAATTCGTTTCCAAGCAAAAAATATTCCAGCAGTTGGATATAAAGTATTCTCTGTAAGTGAAGATAAGGGAGAAAATGTTACTTCTTCTCTATCAGTAGCTGATGCAGGAAATATAGTTACTATGGAAAATGAAAATTTAAAAGTAGAAGTAGATAAGACTACTGGTAATATTCGTCAAATTTACAACAAGAAAGATGGAAATAGACCAGCATTTGTTGAAGGAACAGGAAGCGAGCTTCATGTTTTAACAGATACAGGATCAAATTCTTATGCAGCTTGGGATGTTACAAAAGATCAAATGAATGCAGCCCCAATTGGAATTTTAAATGAAGCTCAATCTGTAGAAATAGTTGATCAAAGCGCTGAACGTGTAGTAGTACGTGTATCTAAAAAATGGAGAAATTCTACTATAAAACAAGATATGATTTTAGATGCAGACAGCGATAAAGTTGATGTTGATATGGCAGTTGATTGGAAAGAAGATCAACAAATGTTGAAAATCGCATTCCCAATTGCTGCAGATGCAGATATGGCAGATTATGAAATGGCATATGGAAGTCTTCAACGTCCAACAACTAGAGATACAGTAGATGATAGTTTGAAGTTTGAAGTATCAGGTCATAAATGGGCAGATATTACTGATAATGATGGAAGTCATGGAGTAAGTATTTTAAATGATAGTAAATATGGATGGGATGCCTTGAAACAAGATGATGGAAGTACTAGACTTCGTCTTTCAGCACTACGTTCTCCAATGGGAGCAGATGTAAGATGCTCTGGATGGGGTGATAATTATATTATTGAAAAGACACAACATGAATTTTCATATTCAGTTTACCCACATGCAAATGACTGGAGAAGTGCAGATACTGTACATAAAGGATATGAATTCAACTATGAATCAGCTGCTAAACAGGCATTGAAACATGAAGGTGCACTTGCTAGCAATCATTCATTTGCATCAGCTCAAAGTGATGATAACAACGTTCAACTTACTGTTATGAAAACTCCACAAGATGAAGCAGGGGTTAAAAATAAACTTGACCTTCGTACATATGAATCAGAAGGAAAAGATGGAAGTAAAGTAACACTAACTCTTCCAAGTAATGTTGTTTCAGCAAAAGAAGTAAACCTTCTAGAACATGATGATGACAAATTAAATAAAAATATTGAAATTAATGGAAATAAGATTTCTTATACAGTAGATAAATATGAAATTACTACTATTGAAGTAACTCTTGATGAAAGTGGATTAGAACAGGCAGAATTATCTTCTAAAGCAGCAGATCTTTCTTCATTCTATAATATAGATGGAACAAGTTCTGATGAAAATAGAAAAGAAGGAGATTTTGATGAAAAAGGTAATACGATTCCAGAAGCATTATGGGAACCAACAATTACTTATAATGGTGCTGAATTCAAAATGGGTTCAGGAACAGGTGAAGATAAGAACTTTGTTCAAGCTAAAGGTCAAAGAATCAGTTTACCAGAAGGTAAATATGATGCAATCTATATATTAGGTTCAGCAGCAGGTAATGGAGCAATAAGCGGAGAATTTACTGTATATCAAGATGGTGAAGAAGTGAAAAAAGAACTTTCTTTTGCTGACTGGCAAGCAAACTTATCAGGATGGGATCGTTTCACTAATATGTTTGCATCTGCTGAAGTAAAAGATCAAATTGCCCATGTATTTACACATTTCCACAACGGAACAGTTGATAGAATGACAGTGGATAACTATCAATATATATATAAAATTCCTGTAAACAATGAAAAAGAATTGGAATCAATTCTTCTTCCAGAAGCTGAAGGAATTAAAATTGCAGCAATCACAGCAGTACGCAGTGATTTATTAGCAAATTCTTTCGAATATGATGAAACAAATTTAAAAAATCCTATTACAAATCTTCAAGCAGAAGAAGTGAAAGATGCTATTAATACAGTATCTGTGACATGGGATGTACCAGAAGGAGTAGAAAAAGTACGTATCTATCGTGGCGAAACTGCTGACTTTGAAGCAAATGCAGAATCTTGCGTAGGAATTTCTTTAGCAGGAGAAAACAGATATATAGATAAGATAGATGGACAAGGTTATTATTTCTATAAAGCAGTAGGTGTAGATGCTAAAGGAAATGAAACACCAGTCTCACAAGCAAGTAATGGTCTATTTGCAGGTTCTACAAATATTTCATTACAAGTTCCAAAAGAAAATATTACAGCAAATCACTTTATGAATGATTCAGAAGCACCATATAAAGCATCCGATGGAGCTAATGATACTAAATGGTGTGGTGAAGATACAAGTACTAGTCACCAACCAACATGGTTGAAGATGGATCTAGGAGAAAATAGTTATGATGTTAAAGGATTCACTGTTTATTCAGCTGGTAATGAAAAATCAGACTATATCGCTAAAAATTTTAGTGTTCAGGGAAGTAATGATGGTGAAACATGGACAGATATAGTAACTGTAAAGGACAATGATATTAGAGAACGCGACATAACTTTAGATAAGACCGTAAACTATCGTTATTATCGTTTATGGTTAACAGAAGCAGTTCAAGATGATAATCCTAAAAATACTGCTCGTATTTATGAATTTAAGATTTGGGGACAAAAAGATGAAGTTAAAGTTCCAACTGTAAAAGATGTAGCTATCACTGCATTTGCATCTGAAGAAAATTCAAATGAAAGTGTCTATCAAGCATCTTATCGTTTTGTTCCAATGTCAGATGAAGACAGTGATAGTAAAACTAAAGTAGAATGGTTCAAGACAGTTAATGGCGAAAAAACGCCAATTGATAAGACAGGAAAAACAATCACACTTGCCAATGAAGAAGCATTTACTTGGGAATCTCTAAGTGTACGCGTAACTCCAATGGCTGCTGATGGAACAGAAGGAACACCAGTAGAAAGCTCATTTATGTTGAGCAGCAATGATCGCTTAGATGATAAAGGTAATATCGAAAATAATATTTTAAGCAATAAGCCAGTATCTGCAAATCAACAGGTAAATGAAAATGAAAGCGGAGCAAAAATGGTAGATGATAGTTTTGTATCAAAATGGTGTGCAGAGCATATTAATGAACAAAACCCTGGAGAAGCAGTGATTGATATGCGAGGAACATATGAATTAAGTAAACTTCAATTATTCCACGCTACTTATGCACATGATAACGAAATTTCTGGTGCTGATGGAAGAGATAAGGATAAAAATTGGAATACCCGTACATATCAAGTATATATCAGTGATGATGGAGAAAGCTGGAAAGAAATTGCTACATATGATAAAGATGATGGAAGCAGTAAATCTGAACATGTCTTAGATCCAAGTGTAGCAAAAGGAAGATACTTGAAACTTGTTGTTACACAACCTGTACATTATGATGAACAAGGAAATCCAGTAGATGTAAACTGTGCAATGCGTATTAATGAAATTAGGGCAGCAGGAAAACTAATTTCTCTTCTTCCAGGAGAAAAAGAAGAAGATCCAGTGATTTATAACGTAAAAGTAAATCCTGCACAAGCAGAAATGAAAAAAGGAACTACATTGAATTTCCGTGCATTAGTAGAAGGAACTTACAATCCATCTCAAGATGTAGAATGGAGTGTAGAAGGTGCAAAAAATGCAGAAACAGTAATTGATGCAAGTGGTAAGTTAACCGTATCTCTTGATGAATCAGCAAATGAGTTAATTGTACGTGCAACTTCTCTACAAGATCGTATACAATCAGGCACTGCAACTGTGAAATTAGAGTCAGGAATAGCAGTAGATAAATCTAATTTAACTCAAGCAGTAGAAGAAGCTAAAAAATTAAATAAAGATGACTATACAGAAGAAAGTTGGGCTAAATTTGCTGAAGCATTAGCTAATGCAGAAACTGTCTTAGCTGATGAAAATGTTACTCAAGCAGATGTAGACAATGTAGCAAAATTATTACAAGCTGTAAAAGATGCTTTAGTAAAAGTAGTTGATAGTGATAAAACAGCATTAAAGATTGCAATCGAGCTAGCAAATGCAATTACTGAAGATGACTTAAAAAATGTAATTCCAGTAGTAGCTAATGAATTTAAAGCAGCTAGAGATGAAGCTAATGCTGTATATAATAATGCTAGTGCAACTCAAGATGAAGTAAACGTGGCATTTGATAGACTTGCAAGTGCAATGCAAAAATTAGAATTCTATGTAGGAGATAAAACAGCATTAAAAGCATTTATAGATAAAGTTAGTGATTTAGATTCAACTAAATATACAGAAACTACATGGACACAATTTAATGATGCGTTAACAGCAGCAAATGGTGTATATAATGATGTAAATGCAATGCAACCAGAAGTAAATGAAGCATATACTAATTTAGTAACAGCATTCT
>OBXC01000866.1_pt1 | contig 17786 bp, 18 predicted proteins | sample 1538111 | NCBI WGS metagenome assembly OBXC01 (sample SAMEA2580137, study PRJEB22360) | human gut metagenome | biome: human gut; feature: human-associated habitat; material: faeces | place: Denmark | collected 2008/2010
AATTATTGATAATATCCATTTTGCTGACATACTTGATGAATTGATTCAGAGAAAATAGATCTAGATTTTTTATTATCATCAGTATTTGCATTCTTTTTATCTATGTAATTATCTCTAACTTGTTGCCACAATTTATGCTTTTTAATCCATTCAATTTTAGTAGGAAGATCATAATATCCTTTAGGCTGATATTCCCATGAATAACTACACTGTTTTTTTGTTATAACGAATATATTGTTGTCGCCCATCACTACAGTTATATATAATGCAAAAGTCACAACTATATAAGATACAAGAGTTAACTTTATCTTCTACTTTGATGGTAAGCACACGAGTAGATTCTTCGCTATAATTGTATCCAAAAATTGGATAGCCATGGGGATTGATAATATCATCTAGATTTTTGTGAAGAATGTTTCGTATTTCTTTGGCAGAATAGTCTTCGTTAGGATCATTTACTTCAATATTCACATCAAAGTCAAAACCTACGTTAGAATTCCGATCACGGGTTATCATCTTTCGTTTGCAACTACCTACGAAATGATATTGAAAAGTAAAATAATTACCAACTTTATTTTGTAACCTATGGATAATTTTTAAGAGTTCATCTCTAATCGATTTCCATTCTTCTTTTGGAACATATTCAAAATTGTGCATAATCATAATTTTTTCTTTCTTTCCCAAGCCGTCCAAATAGATTTTACTGAATCTATATCATTACATTGTACATTTATATCAATTATCTATTTGATATTATTGTTTCTTGTATAGCAATAAAAATTTATATTCAATTTTATAGGGAAGTCAGATCGTTCAAACTGGTATTGAAAATGACTGAAGTTGTTAATTATAGAAAGAATCGTCCTAAACTTACTATGACTGAACCTTGGGATTTCATTAAGTTCGATTTATTGCTTGATCAAAGAATTTTCATTAAATAGTAATGATGAAAGTAAGATATTTAAAGAATCTAGTAATTATTCCATCGATGATATAAAAGAACTAGTAAGGTAAAAAAATAAAACTGGGTCCAAGAGGGGGTGTTGAGATATAAAAAGCGAATGAATAATTTTTAATTATTCATTCGTAAGTAGTCTCTTTTTGTAAATAATCATTATTTAGAAGTTGAATTTCTTCTAATGATGGTAATATTTCTACCGCTATCTTTATATTTTCGATAGCTATAAAATAAGTCACTATTTTCAACTGTGCAATAATTAGAAATTGTTATATTTTTATCTAAAAGTCCTAAATTTAAAAGCATTTGTTTATTAAGTCCTTGATTGTCCATAAGATAGTGACTATCATCTGTTTTGTGATAATACGGGGAAGTGTCAAAATCCATTTTTTTTACTAAATCAATAACATTATCCATTACCTCAAGACAATTTTTGCAAATGGATGGACCGATGTATGCAAGCATTGTTTTTGGATTACAATGTTCATTGTCAATTAAGTGTTGGGTAACCTTAGAAACTATTTGTTTAGTTGTTCCTGACCATCCAGAATGAATTGCTGCAATAATATTTGTTTCGGGACTATATAATAAAACGGGTGTACAATCAGCATGAAATGACAAAAGAAATAAATCAGCATCTTTTGTATATAAAGCATCTGTATTATCAAAGGCACTTTCTTGATTATAAATACCTTTACCCCCATCAGCAATTGAAACTTCTTTGAAATTTGTAGAATGAACTTGATGTGGTGCAACCATATGATCAAAATCTGTATGTAAATATTCAGCAAGTGTTTTTCGATTATTCAAAATTAACTCCTGATCAGGATTATTAAAAGACATATCACCAAATTCTTTGGTTACAGTATATGCTTCGATGTTAGTTGTAGTATTCCATTTAATTAATTTCATTTTTTTATCCTTTCCATGTAATTTGTCTTAGCTTTTATTTTTATAGAACATATAGTATATTAGAGGAGGTGAAAAGAATGTTTAATAATTGTGGATGTGGATGCTGTGGAAATGGTTTTGGAAGATGGAATAATAACTGTCGTGCAATGCCAATTGTCGCTCCTAGAAAAGTATGTACTACTTGTTCTAATCAATATGTAGAACAACCAATCATTTGTCCAATTGAATGTAGACACATTAGAAATATAGTTTATTATCCAACTTATTATCCTCGCTATGAACGCACTTGCATGACTCAAAGTAATGGCAATCCATTTGTAAGTGGAAATAATTCAATGGCAAATGGAAGCTATAGTAATAATTCAATGGGAGAATACAGTAATAGTTTTGAGGGAATGCCAAATTGGCAAAATAGTAGTGAATGTACTCGTTAGAAAAATAGATGCTTAAGCATCTATTTTTTCTTTAATTCATTTAAACAATTAATATCAGGGTCAATATAAATGGTTTTATATGAGTCTAAAATTACTTGACCAGGTTTTGCACCATGAGGTTTTTTTAGGGTTTTGATCAATGTGTAATTTACAGGTACACTGCTACTATTTTTTCCTTTAGAATAACAGGCGGCAATATTGCTGGCTAGTCGAATAGTGTATTCATCTAATTGATCCCCTTTTACAACAACATGACTACCAGGCATATCTTTTACATGAAACCATGTATCATAGCGATGAGCGTGTTTGAAAGTTAAATAATCATTTTGAAGGTTATTTTTGCCGACTGATATTTCAATATTATCTTTAGTATAATATGTTTCAAATGACGGTTTTTTATTTTTACGAATTGTATTAATTTTCTTTTTCTTTTTTAAATAACCTAAATTTTCTAATTCTTCTTTTATTTCTAATGCATCATAGTATGAAGCATTATCCATTAAAGTTAGTAAACTATCAAAATAGTCGATTTCGTTTTTAGTTAGTGCAATTTGTTCATTTAATATATTTATAGAATTCTTTGCTTTTTGATATTTATTATAATACTTTTGAGCATTTTCTTTTGGACTTAATTTTTCATCTAAATCAATCATTATTTTAGTATTATCATAATAATTATCTAGTTCTATATGTTTCATTCCTTTTTTTATTAGTGATAAATTTGAGTATAGTAAATCACCAATAATACGATATTCATCACTGTTTTTTGAATCTTCTAATGTTGCTTGGAGTTTAATTAATTTAGAAACGTTTTTTTGATGTTCGTTGGAAATGAATTTTAATAAGTTTGAAGTTTGTTGTTTTATTCTTTCTTTTTGATCAATGAGATTAAAATGCTGATCTAAACCGTCAAATAGTGAATAGTTTGATACTTGAGCATTTAAGTGAGTTAAAGGGATTAAATGAAAATATTCTTTGTTTTCGGTTTTACATAAATATAATGTTGAACTATTTTTTATTTCAGTCATAATATCTTTAAATGATATATCGTTATCGTGTCTAAAAAGAATTTCTTTTGAAAGAATCGGAGATATACCCTGATATATTTTAGTTAAATTATTGTTTTCAACAAAGTCACTAGTAAAAGGATTTAGTTTTGTTTTATCCATTGGAGGCAAGCGATAAATTGCTCCTGGTTGAATAAATCTTTCGCTATTGATATTTGGAGTAATTCGTTTTAAACAATCAATAATTTTTTTATCTTGATTACAAAGAATAATATTTGAATGTTTACCCATTATTTCGATGAAACAATGATATTCGATATAATCACCAAATTCATTGTGACACCCAAAAAGAATATGACAAATTCGATCTAGTTCAATTTGTTCAATTACCTTAATATATCCACCTTCTAAATGTTTACGAAATAACATAGTTAAAGGATTTGGACTTTCAGGTGTAGGATAGTTTAAATTTGTTAGTTGGATTCTTGCATACATTGGATGACAAGAAAGTAACAGTTTATAGTTAGTACGATTATTTCTTATCTGTATTAATAATTCATATTTTGAAATTTGGTAGATTTTGTTGATTCTACCACCAGTTATTGTTTTATTTAAAGCATCGATTACTTGATGCATCATTATTCCATCATAAGCCATTTTTATCACCGATGTAAGTATAACATATATTCTAAATAATTGATATTATATAGTTTGAAAACAATTGACATTATAGATAGTATTTTGTATGATGAACTTATCAAAAAAAGGGGTGTAGAATGTGCAAAAAGGAATGTTGATAATACTTAGTGGGCCTAGTGGTGTTGGTAAAGGAACAGTAAGAGAAGAATTATTTAAAGACGATAGTTTAAATTTAGCTTATTCAATTTCAATGACAACTAGAAAGCCACGACCAAATGAAAGAGATGGGATTGATTATTTTTTTGTAGAAGAGGAAGAATTTAAAAATAAAATTGATGAAGGAAAACTTTTGGAGTGGGCTCAGTTTGTTGGTAATTACTATGGAACCCCTAAAGATTATGTTGATCAATTACTAAATGAAGGAAAAAATGTGGTATTAGAAATAGAAGTTCAGGGTGCACTTCAGGTTATGAAAAAATGTCCTGATGCAACAACTATTTTTATTGTACCACCTAGTTTAGAAGAATTAGAAAGAAGAATACGTGGACGACGTACAGAGGATGAGGAGATTGTTCAACAACGTTTAGCTAAGGCGAGAAAAGAAATAGCAACTAAGGATGAGTATAAATATGTTGTTGAAAATGATGATTTAATTGCAGCTAAAGATAAAATTGCTGATATTATTAGAGATCATCGCACTAATCAGGGGTAAATATCCCTGATTTTTAATAGGAGGTAAAATGGAAAAATTAAAAGATTATTTAAAATTATTTACATATATTTTTTATCCGGGTATTGTTTTTATTTTGTATCTTTCACAAGTACTTGAAGGAAATTTAGGTATTGATTTGATTTTTTGTCCAACGGATTTGGTTTTTATGTCATTTGTTTTGGTTTTATATGTAATATTTGATATGTATAAAATTTCTGAAAGTAAATTAGTTAAAAAGATGAAAAAGGATAATGGTAGATATAAATTATCATTTATGTTTATTTTTATTATTTCATTAGTGTTGTTGATGGATCTATATGATAATTTAAAAGTATATTTTTATTTGAATAATAATGTTAGTGTTAATTTAGTTATTGTTTTTATTATTTGGTTGGTTTTATTTGGAATTTGCTATTTTATAGATATGAAAAAAAAGTAGTTTAGAGGGGAGACTTCCCCTCTTGTCGTATTTCCAAGGAAATATTGAAAGAAGGTGATAAAATGTTTAAATATGTAGCCTTGTGCTTTGTCTTAGTTAATCTTTTTGTTTTTGTAACGATTTTTAAGAAACCACAAAAGAAACAAAAGCAAAGTAAATATGACTGTGCAATAGTCTGTGGTTTTCCTGCAAATAGCGATGGTATTCCTTCATTAATTATGAAATCACGAGTTGAAAAAGCAGTGGAATTATATCGACATAATAAAATTGATTATATTATTTTTTCTGGTGGTAAAGTTCATAATAATTATGAAGAAGCGACGATTATGGAAGAATATGCGATATCATTAGGTTTAAATAGAAGAATAATTATTAAAGAAAATAGTGCGGTAAGTACTTATCATAATTTATTGTATTGTACTAAAATAATGAATGAACATAATTTTAATAGTTGTTTAGTTGTTACAAATGGATGGCATTTGCGTAAAGCTGATCATTATGCAAGAAAAAATAAATTGAATTATGCAATGGTAGTTGCTAATAATCCAAGTGAATTTAATAAGTTAAAAATATTATATTTGTATCTTAAAACTAATTTGATGATGTATATTAATTTATTTAAAGGATATTATTGATAGTACAAATTTAGATAATGAAGTCTATTTTGCTTCATGATAAAATAGGAAAAACGGAGATGATTGTAGTGTATATTGTACAGGTATTAGTTGAACATCCAACTCATGCTTTAGATACAGCTTTTGATTATTTATCTAATGAAGAGGTTTTAAAAGGGGTAAGAGTAAAAATTGCTTTTGGACATCAAAAAATCATAGGATATGTAATTGATTGTCGGTATAGTAAGTTATCAAAAGATGAGTTAGAAAACGAAGCTGGTTTTAAATATCGTTATATTAGTGAAATAGTTGATGATCAACCGCTTTTAAATCATGAGTTACAAGAATTATCGTTAACGTTGTCTAAATTAACATTATCGCCACGGATTAGTTGTTTTCAAGCAATGTTACCACCTCAATTAAAACCTAGTAGTAATAAAAGTATAGGCATTAAATATCAAAAAGTAATTAAGGTTTTAGGTAATCAAGTAAAAACTCCAAAACAAAAAGAAGCATTGGAGTATTTAAAAAATAATGATGAAATATGTTTAAAAGATTTTCCATATACTCGAGGATTACTTAATAATTTAATTAAACAAAATGCAGTTAAAATTATTGAAAAAGAAATTTATCGAGATCCCTTTTTGGATAATTGCAAAGATGAAAAGGAATTTACTTTGACAGTTGATCAACAAAAAGTTGTTAATGGAATTAGGACAAAGATTGATACCTTTCATACAGCGTTGATTCATGGTGTAACTGGTTCAGGTAAAACAGAAGTGTATTTACACTTATCCAAACATGTAATTAATCTAGGAAAAACTGTCTTAATACTTGTTCCGGAGATTTCTTTAACACCGATGATGGTTAATGTTTTTAAACACCGTTTTAAAAATCAAGTAGCAATTCTTCATTCTAAGCTTTCGCCTGGTGAACGGTATGATGAATATCGTCGAATTTTAAACAAAGATGTTAAAATTGTAGTTGGGGCGCGTAGTGCTATTTTTGCGCCATTAGAAAAAATAGGTTTGATTATTTTAGATGAAGAACACGATTCTAGTTATAAACAAGAAACTAAACCACGTTATCAAACAATTCAGATTGCTCGAATACGTGGACAATACCATAATTGCCCAGTTGTATTAGGCAGTGCAACACCTTCATTGGAATCATATGGTCGAGCTTTAAAAGGAGTATATGATTTATATGAATTAAATAAGAGAATTAATAAGTTTCCTTTACCAAAAATCGAATTAATAGATATGGCTGATGAAATTAGACATAAAAATTATTCGTTATTTTCTACAGCGATGAAAACAAAAATACAAAATTGTATTGATAAAGGAGAACAGATTATTTTACTTTTAAATAAGCGGGGTTATGCAACGTATGTACGTTGTCTTGATTGTGGTGAAGTGATAAAGTGTCCTCACTGTGATGTTACTTTAACTTATCATAAGCATGATAATAAGTTACGTTGTCATTATTGTGAATATCAAAGAGATATGTTTATAAGTTGCCCTAATTGTAATGGACATAATTTAAAATTAGTTGGTAGTGGTACTCAAAAAATAGAGGAGCAAATTAATCATATTTTTCATGATGCTAAAGTAATTAGATATGATGTGGATACTACTAAACGAAAAGATGGTCATCAAAAATTATTAGAAAGCTTTGAAAAGAAGGAAGCTAATATTTTATTAGGTACGCAAATGATTGCAAAAGGATTAGATTTTGAAAATGTAACTTTTGTTGGTGTTTTAAATGCTGATATTAGTTTAAATATTCCTGATTTTAGGGCTAATGAAAGAACATTTCAATTATTAGAACAAGTTTCTGGACGGAGTGGACGTGGTAAAAAAGAAGGAACGGTAATGATTCAAACTTATAATCCTGATCATTTTGTGTTGCAATGTGTAAAAGATCATGATTATTTTAGGTTTTTTAATGAAGAAATGGAATTTAGAAAATTAGCAAAATATCCTCCTTATGTACATTTGGTAAGTATTTTGATACAAGGTAAAGATGAAGAGATGGTATCGAAGTGTACTATGCAAATTAAAGCATATTTTCAAAAGCAATTAAAAGATGTATTAATATTAGGTCCAGCTAATAGTTTGATTTATCGTATGCATGATATATATCGTAAACGTATTATGATCAAATTCACTAATAGCAAAGCCTTGTATCCTGTATTATTTAAATTAAATGATTTTTATAATCGAAATGGACATAAAGTAAATGTAGTATGTGATTTTAATCCATATAGTCAAATATAAAGAGAAAGGAAAAATTATGGCAAGAGAAGTTGCATTAGAAATATTATTGAAGTATCATAATGAACATAGTTATTTAAATATAACTTTAAATGAGTATTTAAAAAATAGTACATTATCTAGAAATGATAAGGATTTAGTTACACGAATCGTATACGGTACAGTTCAAAATATGATATATCTTGAATATCAATTAGCACCATATATAAAAGATAAGAAAGTAAAAAATAAAGAGAAAATGATTTTATTGATGTCTTTATATCAATTGATATTTTTAGATAAAGTACCTGAATATGCAGTTATTGATGAGGCAGTGAAATTAGCTAAAAAGAAAAATTTTTATGCTGGAAAGTTTGTAAATGCAATTTTACGTAATTATCTTCGTAATGGGAAAAGAAAAATTGAAGCTAAAGATGAATTAGAAAAGTTATCTATTGAAACAAGTCATCCCTTATGGTTAGTAAAAATGTTTACTAAACAATATGACTATGAAACAGCAAAAAAAATTTGCATTCATGATAATACACCACCGGTTAGAACTGCACGTGTAAATACATTAAAGACAAATAAAGAAGTTTTATTAAAAGAGGGATGTTTTAAAAATGGAAATTTAGCACCTGATGCGCTTTTATATAATGCGGGAAATATTGCTGAAAGTACTTATTATAAAGAAGGATTAGTTACGATTCAAGATGAGTCAAGTCAATTAGTTGCACCGTTATTATCGCCTAGTGAAGATGATTTAGTTTTGGATATGTGTTGTGCGCCAGGAAGTAAGACAACTCATTTGGCTGCATTGATGCATAATAAAGGAAAGATCGTTGCTTGTGATTTGTTTGAACATAAAATTAGATTAGTTAAAGAAAATTTAAAGCGTTTGAATATTAGTAACGTTGAGTTGAATGCAATAGATGCAACTACTTTAAAAGAAAAATATTTAGAGGGAACGTTTGATAAAATTTTATTAGATGCTCCTTGTAGTGGTTTAGGAGTAATGAAAAGAAAACCGGAAATTAAATATCATGAGTCTAGTGTAATGGATATAATTATTCCATTACAGGCAAAATTATTAGACAATGCCTACTATTTATTGAAAAATAATGGTAGAATGGTATATAGTACTTGTACTATAAATAAAAAAGAAAATGAACAGATGATAAAAAAATTTATTGAAAAATATCCTGATATGAAAATAGTTGAGGAAAGAAAAGTTTTACCGTTTGTTTATGATAGTGATGGTTTTTATATGTGTAAATTAGAAAAAGGAAAATAAGATGAAAAATATATATGATTATTCTTTAGAACAATTAACTGAATACTTTCAATCAATTAAACAAAAGCCGTTTAGAGCTAAGCAAGTTTTTAGTTGGCTTTATCAAAAAGATGCTCGTTCATTTGATGATATGTCGGATTTATCAAAGGAGCTTAGAAATAGCTTAAAAGATGAATTTAATTTTGATATATTAAAAATTAAAGAAAAACAAGTGTCTAAAGATGGGACGATTAAGTATTTGTTTGAACTATTAGATGGTAGCTTGATTGAATCGGTACTAATGATTCATGATTATGGTAAATCATTGTGTGTAACAAGCCAAGTTGGGTGCAATATGAAATGTAAATTTTGTGCAAGTGGATTGCTTAATAAGCAACGTGATTTATCACCGGGTGAGATTGTTAGTCAAATTATTAAAATACAACAAGATACAAATCAAAGAATTAGTCATGTTGTTGTTATGGGAACTGGGGAACCATTTGATAATTATGATAATGTGATGGATTTTGTAAGAATTATTAATCATCCAAATGGGTTAGCAATAGGGGCAAGACATATTACAATATCAACATGTGGTTTAGTAAAAGGAATTGAAAAATATAGTGAAGAAGGAATTCAAACTAATTTAGCTATTTCTTTACATGCACCAAATGATGAAATTCGTGATGAATTGATGCCAATTAATAAGGTTTATCCAATGGATAAACTAAGAGAGGCAGTTAGTGATTATATAGATAAAACTAATCGACGAGTTACATTTGAATATATATTATTAAAAGATATTAATGATGATATAATTTATGCAAGACAGTTAGCTCATTATTTAAGAGGATTAAATGCATATGTAAATTTAATTCCTTATAACAGTGTTGACGAACATGGTTATCAGCCAAGTACAAGAGAACAGGCTGAATTATTTAAAAGTGAATTGCTTAGATTACATATAAATGTAACGATGAGAAAAGAGCATGGTCGAGATATAGACGGTGCTTGTGGGCAACTGCGAGCTAAAAGAAGTGGGGTGAAATAATGAACTATTATGCAAATACTGACATTGGAAAAGTAAGAAGTAAAAATCAAGATCAAGCAATGGTAATTGTTAATACAAAAGATCAAATTGTTGCTGTGGTATGTGATGGTATGGGCGGCCATCGTTCTGGAGAAATTGCTTCAAGAGTAGTGATAGAACATGTAACTAGTTGTTTTAATTGTATACCACCGTTTGATAACGATATTGAAGTCAAAAAATGGTTGCAAGATACAATTGAAGAAGCAAATATTATTGTAAAAAAAATGGCAATGCAAAATGAAGAACATCGTGGAATGGGAACAACAATTGTAATTGCAGTTTTTATGAATGAAACACTATATATATCACATGTTGGAGATAGCCGTGCTTATGTTTTTAAAAATGGTCAATTACATCAGGTAACTATCGATCATACATTAGTCAATGAATTAATTGAACGCGGTGTAATTAATGAAGAAGAAGGTAAGAATCATAGTCAAAAACATGTTTTGACTCAAGCGATAGGTGCAGATACTAAATTGGCCCCTTCTTTAATTGAGTTAGAGTTTGCGGATAGTTTATTATTACTTTGTAGTGATGGGTTATATAATACCCTTGATAATGAAAAAATAATTGATGTTTTAAAAAGAAGTTTAAAAGTTACTGATATGGTAAATGAATTAATTGATTTAGCTAATGAAAATGGTGGATATGACAATATTGCTGTAGCTATTATTGATAATAGGGGAGGTAAATAGAATGTCAAAAATCATTGCGGAACGTTATGAGTTATTGGAATTAATTGGACAAGGTGGGATGGCTGATGTTTATTTAGCTAAAGATATTATTTTAAATCGAACAATTGCAATTAAAATTTTAAGAACTAGTTTAGCTAAAGATCCCATTTATGTAACTAGATTTCAGCGTGAAGCAAGTGCTGCTGCGGCACTTTCTCATAAAAATATTGTTGAAATATATGATGTAGGTGAAGATGATGATAAGTATTATATAGTAATGGAATATGTTCCAGGAACAACGTTGAAAGAATTGATTTTAAAACGTGGGGCACTTCATTATGTAGAAGCTATTGATATTATGAAGCAGGTAGTTGGTGGAATTGCTAAAGCTCATCAGCTTGGTATTATTCATCGTGATTTGAAACCTCAAAATATATTGGTTACTGATAGTGGAGTTGCAAAGATTGCTGATTTTGGAATTGCATCGATGCAATCACTTGCTCAAGTTACGCAAACTGATGTAATAATGGGTTCATTACATTATTTGGCTCCAGAAATAGCACGTGGTGAAAAAGCAACAATACAAAGTGATATTTATGCTCTAGGAATTGCTTTTTATGAATTGTTACGAGGTGAAGTTCCATTTAATGGTGAATCTCCGGTTAATATTGCATTAAAGCATATGCAAGATGATTTGCCATCATTATTAGAATTTAATCCTTCAATTCCTCAATCAGTTGAGAATATTATTATTAAAGCAACGGCTAAGAATTTAAATGATCGTTATCATAATGCAACTGAAATGTTAGATGATTTAAATACTTGTTTAGATCGCTTAAATGAAGAAAAATTGGTTTTTTCTTATGATAATGAGCCAGAACCTACGATTGTAATTGATTCTCGAGATGTGTTTAATGGCGAAAGTACCGGAAATATTACATCAAAAGAAATTGTTAAAGATGATGAAGTTGAAGAAGATAAAGGTATCAAAAAGTTAATTAATAAATTTAAAAATTTAGATACTAAAGCTAAAGTAGGAATTATTGCAGGGGTAATTGTAGTTGTTGCAACAATAGCATTTTTTCTTTATGCAAACATTCGTCCAGATACTAATTTAATGCCAGATTTAGAGGGTAAAACTAAGAAACAGGCAATAGCCTTGTTAAAAGATTATAATGTAACTATAAGTGATGATGTTACTAAAAAATTATCAGATAAATATGATAAAGGTAAAATTCTTGAAACTGATCCAAAAAAAGGTACAACTATTAAAGAAGGTGATGTTGTTAAGTTAACCATTTCTAAAGGAAAGTATATTGTTATCGATGATTATATTGGTATGGATGAAGAAAAGGCAAAGAAAGCTTTGGAAAAACTTGGTCTTGAGGTGGAAATTAACAAAGAAGTTTCTTCAAAGTCAAGAGGAACAGTTATTGATCAAAGTATTGATGAGGGAGAAAAATTAGATCCAACAAAGAAAAAAGAATTAAAGATAACATTAACAGTATCTAAAGGTAATTATACTGTTATAGGCGATTATTTAGGAATGGATGTAGAAAAAGCTAAAGAAACGTTAGCAAAATTAGGTTTTGATGTAATTGTTAAACAAGAAGAGTCAGAAAAACCTGTGGGAACAGTTATAGATCAAAGTTTACAAAGTGGTCATAAGATTGATCCTGATGAAACTAATCGAACAATTACTTTAACAGTTTCAGCAGGTGTGAAAATAGAAATCCCTAATGTTGTAGGAATGGATATAAGTGCGGCTAAAAGTCGTTTGGAAAGTAAGGGGTTTGTAGTGGTTCTTAATAGGTTATCTACTGATTCATTGACTGAAGAAGAAATAAATAAAATTGTTATTAACAAAGTTTTAAGACAAAGTCCAGATGCATTTAGTACAGTTAATAAAAATGGAGAAACTGTTACTTTGGATTATTATGATAAAAAACCGGAAATTCCTGAAGATGAATAGGAGGTAATTGATGTTTCAAGGTAGAATAGTTAAAGCTTTATCGGGATTTTATTATGTTGAGGATAATAATAAGATTATTGAGTGTCGTGCAAGGGGTAAATTTCGTAAAGATGAAATAAAACCTCTTGTAGGAGACTTTGTTGAATATCAAGATGGTTATATTATGAAATTACTTCCTAGAAAGAATTTCTTAGTTCGTCCGCCTATATGTAATATTGATCAGGTATTGATAGTAAATTCGTGTAAAGAACCTGATTTTTCTTCAATGTTATTGGATAAATTTTTATTGGTAGTTGAACATTTAAATATTGAACCGATAATTGTTTTATCTAAAATGGATTTAGATGATGGCAGTGTCGAAAGTTATGTTAATGATTATCGAAAAGCAGGATATAAAGTTTATGAAATTAGTTCTAAAGATAATTGTGGAATTGATGAAATAAAAGCTATTTTTAAAGATAAAGTAACTGTAATTACCGGACAAAGCGGAGTGGGTAAAAGCAGTTTATTAAATGCTTTGGATATTGAGTTGAATTTAGAAACAAATAATATTTCAAAGGCATTGGGACGAGGAAAACATACTACTAGGCATGTTGAATTGATTAAGATGTACAATGGGTATATTGGTGATACACCGGGATTTTCATCATTAGAATTAGATATGTCACCAGAACAGTTGGCTATTGCGTATCATGATTTTAAAGAATATAGCCAAGAATGTAAATTTAGGGGTTGTCTTCATGATAAAGAACCTGATTGTGCAATAAAAAAGGCAGTCGATGATGGGATGATTTCTAAAGAGAGATATGAACATTATTTATTAAATTTGCAAGAAGTAAAAAGGAAAGAGGAACGTAAATATGGTTAAAATTGCACCTTCGTTGTTATCAGCGAATTTTGTATGTTTGAAAGAAGAAATTGATAAAATTAAAGTGGCTGAATGGATTCATTATGATGTGATGGATGGTCATTTTGTACCAAATATTTCATTTGGTTATAGTATTTTAAAAGATATTAGTAAGGTTACTGATAAGTATTTAGATGTTCATTTAATGATTGATGATCCATTTAAATATGTTGATAATTTTATTGCAAGTAATGCTTCATTAATTGTTTTTCATTATGAAGCGGTTGAAGAAAATGAAATAAATAAATTAATTAATCATATTAAAAATAATAATATCGATGTTGGAATTGCAATTAAACCAGATACTTGTGTAGATGTATTAAAACCATTTTTATCTGAATTAGATTTAGTTTTGGTAATGTCGGTTGAACCAGGATTTGGTGGACAAACATTTAATCATAGTGCATTAGAAAAAATTTCAAAACTTGCAAAGCTTAGAGAAGATAATAATTATTGTTATTTAATTGAAGTAGATGGTGGGATAAATGAATCTACTGCTAAGTTATGTAGACAAGCAGGTGTTGATGTACTTGTAGCTGGAAGCTTTGTTTTTAATAGTGATGATTGTACAAAAGCAATTGAATCATTGCGATGAAAATAGGAATATGTAGTGCCATGGCTAAAGAAATTGATATTTCTTTAGATTATATTGGAGTTGATCGTGGTATTGAGGTTTTAATTGATCAAGGAATAAAACCAATTTATGCAATTGGTGATTTTGATTCAATTAGAGATGAACATCTATTATTAAATTTAAAAATAGAGCGTTTGCCAACTAGAAAAGATGTTACAGATACACATGCAGCAATTGAATATGCGATTAATAATGGCTATGATGAAATTGATATTTATGGGGTTACTGGAGGACGATTAGATCATTTTTTAGGAGTTATGTGTTTGCTTGAAAAATATTCAAATATAAAAATTAGAATAATTGATGATCAAAATATAATCGAACTCTTAGAACCTGGAAGACATAAAGTTTATGGTGCTGAATATAAATATTTTTCTTTATTTGCGTGTAATGATAGTTATATTGATATTGAGCATGCTCAATATCAATTAAATAATTATTATTTAAAGCGAGATGATCCATTATGTGTTTCAAATCAAGTAATCGATAATTTTGCATATATAAAAAATAGTGATAATATTTTTTTAGTTAGAACTAAAGATAAAGAAAAATAACTGTTAAAATAAACAGTTATTTGTACGTATAAATAATTTTACCAGTTTTGATTGTTGAGGCAGTAGACATTGTTTTAATTGGATGGTCGTGATAGTTACAAATAACGACAGGAGTTATTTTTTTAATAATTTGTCGCTTATTTTTACAATAGGGGTACCAACATTTATTTCATCACCAACGTTTATATGATATGTGTAATTCGAAGGATCTGATTTTAAAGATTGAATACCGATATGTACTAAGATTTCAACGCCGTCTTCAGTAATAATTCCAAATGCATGTTTAGTTGGGGCAATTATGCTTATTTTTCCTTTACATGGAGAATAGATATAATTTGAGGTTATCTCAATGGCTAAGCCATCACCGACTAACTTATTAGAAAAGGCTTTGTCATTTAAAAATTGTAAATGAATTATTTTTCCACTTGCGGGTGCACATATATATTTAGTTTTATTATAAGAAACAAATTTTGATAGTATTTCCAAAATAATAACCTCCTTTATGAATAAAAGGCATTAGCGGTTACATATAATAACTGCTAATGCCTAATTTAATAGTAACATTATATTTAAATTGTAACTTTTAATTTTGTTACTGTCAACTATCTGATTGACATTATTGTTTTTGTTGACATATTTTGATATTAAAGGGTATAATTTTTAAAGAGTAAGAGCGAATGATATGTTTGAAAGGTAGGAAAAGTATGAGCTATGTTCAACGATTAGGAAAATCTTTGATGTTACCTGTTTCAGTGATGCCGATAGCAGCTTTGTTGAAAGGAATTGGTTATTGGATTGATCCGGTTGGTTGGGGTAGTAATAATTTGATTTCAGCATTTTTAATTGAATCGGGTTCGGTGATAATGGATAATTTGCCACTTTTTTTTGCGGTTGGTATAGCAGTAGGAATGGTAAAAGAAAAAGATACTGTTTTAAGTTTATGTGCAGTTGTTTCGTATTTGATAGTAGCGAAATTATTATCAGTTGAAACAGTTTCTTTAATTAGACATATTTCGGTTGAAGAAGTTTCACTAGCATTTGAAAATTCTGCAAATAGTTTAGTTGGAATATTAGTAGGATTAATTGTGGCGTTTAATTATAAACATTTTTCAAAAATCCAATTACCGATGGCTTTATCTTTTTTTGGAGGTAAGCGCTTTGTTTTGATTGTTTCAACTGTAATGATGCTTTTTTTATCAAGTGTATTGATGGTTGTATGGCCATTTTTATATAGCGTGTCGATTAGTTTTGGTAAAGCAATATCTGATTTGGGACCAATTGGAGCTGGATTATATGGATTTTTTAATCGGTTATTAGTTCCGACTGGCTTACATCATGCACTAAATTCAGTGTTTTGGTTCGATAGTGCAGGAATTAATGATATTGGAAAATTCTGGGGAACAATATCTGGAAGTGTAGTGGGAAAAACAGGGATGTATCAAGCAGGTTTTTTTCCTGTAATGATGTTTGGGTTGCCGGCTGCAGCAATTGCAATTTATAAATGTGCAAGACCAGAAAAGAAAAAACAGGTAGGAGCGGTTTTATTATCAGCTGCATTTGCATCATTTTTAACCGGAGTAACTGAACCGTTAGAATTTTCATTTATGTTTGTTGCACCGATTTTATATGTTATACATGCTTTAATGACAGGGATAATGATGTTTATTGCAGCGTTTTTTCAATGGATAGCTGGATTTGGTTTTTCTGCGGGATTAATTGATTACATTTTAAGTATTCGATCGCCTTATGCTCATAATATTTTTATGCTAATTCCGTTAGGAATTATATGTGGAATTATTTATTATGGTATTTTTAGATTTATGATTATTCGTTATAATCTTATGACACCAGGAAGAGAAATTGATGATACATTAGAAGAAATCAATGAAAATGAATCTAATATTATTTTAGTTAGTGATGATTATGATGAATTAGCAATTGTTTTATTGGAAGCATTAGGAGGACGAGGTAATGTTATGTATGTTGATAATTGCATTACACGCTTAAGAATAGAATTAAAAGATCTTGATTTAGTAAATGAACAACAAATTTTAGCAATTGGAGCAACTGGAATAGTAAAAGTTGGAAAAAGTAGTATTCAAATAATTATTGGGACTAAGGTTGGTTTTATTGCGGATTCATTAAATGATATATTGATGTAATAGGAAATAATTTGAGATTTTCTAGTTACTGATTTATGAATTATGATAAATAATTTAAATGAAAATAAGCAGTTAAGTTAATACTGTATTAATAAGTGTTTACTAAAAAAGTTTATTGCGGATATAAAAATATTAGGTGATGAAATTTATTTTCAATGTATTGTATTGAATAGATAAAATATTTAATTATACAGTTAGTAAATTTTTATGTTATAGATAGTGTTTTGAAATATGTTTGAGTTGTAATGGAAGAATATAGTTGTTAAAAAAGATTAAAAGTAAACCTAAAGGATTAAAGATAGATTTGATTATGTAAAATAGTATTGAAATTGACATAAAAATCTTTCCTCTTAGATTTTAAAAATGTTAGGTTGAAAACGGAAGATAAAAATCAAGGTATAAAAGGGGAACTTTAATAAAATAAATAGCTTGAAAAATAGCTTAAGCATAATAAGGAAAGGAAAATTATAAAGAACTTTATAAAGTAAAGAATATACAAAAGATTAATAATTTATAGGTAACTGATACATGAATAAAAAGGCTTTGT